>TARA_R110001606_G_scaffold44968_5_pt1 | contig 19201 bp, 17 predicted proteins | sample TARA_R110001606 | Tara Oceans TARA_R110001606 (sample SAMEA4398315) | marine metagenome | biome: Polar Biome; feature: [SRF] surface water layer (ENVO:00010504); material: water (ENVO:00002006), including particulate matter (ENVO:01000060) such as... | depth 5 m | reverse complement strand
ATGTTGTTAACAACTAGAGTAGCTAGTGCTTCGCCTTCAAGGTCTTCGGCAATGATAAGTAATGGTTTGCTTGCTTTAGCAACAGCTTCTAATGTAGGAAGTAACTCACGGATGTTAGATACTTTTTTGTCTACAAGTAGAATAAACGGATTGTCTAATTCAACAGCGCCTTTTTCTGCGTTGTTGATGAAATACGGAGATAAGTAACCACGGTCAAACTGCATGCCTTCAACAACATCTAGTTCGTTTTCAAGTGATTGACCTTCTTCAACAGTGATTACACCTGAATTACGACCTACTTTTTCCATTGCTTCTGCAATGATGTCGCCAATTTCTTTATCAGAGTTAGCTGAAATAGTACCCACTTGAGCGATTGCTTTTGCATCGGCACATGGTACTGAAAGTTCTTTTAGCTCAGCAACAGCTGCGATGATTGCTTTATCAATACCGCGCTTAAGGTCCATTGGGTTCATGCCCGCAGCAACCGCTTTTAAGCCTTCGTTTACAATTGACTGTGCTAATACTGTTGCAGTAGTTGTACCGTCACCGGCTGCATCGTTTGCTTTAGATGCAACTTCTTTAACCATTTGTGCGCCCATATTTTCAAACTTGTCTTCAAGTTCGATTTCTTTTGCCACTGATACACCATCTTTAGTGATCACTGGAGAGCCAAATGATTTGTCTAGGATTACGTTACGGCCTTTAGGACCTAAAGTTACACGAACTGCGTTTGCTAAGATGTTTACGCCAGCTAGCATTTTAGCGCGTGCGTCACCTGCAAAAAGTACTTCTTTTGCTGCCATGATTAATTTCCTTTGAATTCTGAATGTTTGTTAAACGAAAAGTAGCTTTAGCCTACAATGCCTAAAATATTGTCTTCACGCATGATCAGGTACTCTTGACCTTCGATCTTTTCAGCTTTTTCAACATATGAGCCGAATAACACAGTGTCACCGACTTTAACTTCTAATGCTCTCACATCACCGTTATCTAGAGTACGGCCATTACCCACTGCAACAACTTTACCGCGGGTTGATTTCTCAGCCGCAGAACCAGTTAATACAATACCGCCAGCAGATTTGGTTTCTTCTTCTAGGCGCTCAACGATCACGCGATCATGTAAAGGACGAATGTTCATTTTATTTAGTTCTCCTAACAGTTTCTGAACAGGACAGAAAAAAGCTTTATATGTACCAGTTTGCATTAAACCCTGTGGTTCAAGGCAATTGATTTAGTTGTACTCAGTAATGGGGGTATTGCTTCAAAACCCAAGTGATAAAAATTAAAATTTTTAATCTTTTCTCTCGTACTCACCATCAATAGTGGTCGGCTTACTCATTTTGCGAGGTTCTGGCTCTGCATGGGTGTGCTGATTAAATGCTGTTGGACCTTGTTGCATGCCTGCACTCATACGCACCGTTGCTTGACTAGCAAGGCCTGCAGCTAGTTTATTGCGAATGGCCGGGGTCAATAATAAAAAACCGAATACGTCGGTCATAATGCCTGGAGTTAGCAATAATATGCCGGCGATAATCACACATAAACCGGTAAATAATTCTTTGGCTGGCATTTGCCCTTGTGCCATTTGTGTTTGCACATTTTGCAGTGCGCCCATACCTTGTGTTCTAACTAATTTTGCGCCGAATATTGCGGTTACAATAACCAGTGCAATAGTGGCGAATCCACCAATTACATCAGCTACTTGAATTAACAACGCAATTTCAATAATTGGCACGAGAATAAATAATAAAAACAAAAATCTAAACATAAGGCTCTCTAAATAGTGATCACTCAGTTGAGTTGATGAAATATAAATATGGGTTATCAGGTCTTTTTTCAAGGCTAGTGGTAAAGCTGTGTTGGCTAAATAGCCTGAACTCTGATTAAGCGATTTATTATCCGCAGTTTAGGTTAACTACACTTTGCCTTAGCTATCAGCTACTATGGCATTGGGCAGAGCAATCAATCAAAGGTTCAATATGACGACTCATTTTCGACTTATTTTTACCACTTGCGCAGATGTAAGTGAGGCACGCTCCATGGCTGAGCAATTAGTTAAGCTTAAATTAGCTGCGTGTGTGAACATTCTTCCAAATGTGGAATCTGTTTATATGTGGCAAGGAGAGGTTGCTTATGCAACCGAGTGTAAATTATTAATTAAAACGAAGTCAGAAAAAATGAATGAATTGATTCAAACTATCAAGCAATTACATAGTTATGAAATTCCTGAAATACAGGTTATTGATGTGGCCACTGGCAATTTAGCCTATTTTAATTGGATGGATGAGGTACTTAATTAATGCGTTGTTTTCTTTTATTGCTTTGTGCGCTGTCGTTAATGCCAGCAAAGGCTGCAACTAATAATTTATTAAGTGATTTGCTGCAGCCCGCAGAGCAAACATTTTTACCTGTTGATCAGGCATTTTCATTTGATTTTGATCAGCAAGGCAGCACACTTTTTGTTGGTTGGGATATTGCGCCGGGTTATTACCTATATAAAAAGAAGCTAGAAATCATTGGTAAAGGTGCTGATATTGAAGTGCCTGATCTTGGTAAAGGCGTGATCATTGAAGATGAGTTCTTTGGCAAAACAGCAGTGTTTTTTGATTCACTGAGTGTGATCAGCAAGCTAAGTAATATAGCTGAAGGTGGCGTAATTAAAGTACGTTATCAAGGCTGTGCTGAAGCAGGGCTATGTTACCCGCCAGAGATCATCACCATTCCATTGAGTATGATTGCCGGTGAAACCCCTGCAACTGATAATGCAACAGCAGGCAATGCATTAGCTGCGCTTAGCGCTGAATCAGCGGCTGCTACAGAAGATGTTGTAACGCAAGAAGATGACTTAGAAAAAGAATTAAACTTTACTGAAAAACTGGCCTCGCAAGGTTTGTTAGCGAACTTAGCGATTTTCTTTTTGGTCGGTATTGGCTTGGCATTTACGCCATGTGTATTTCCGATGTTTCCTATTTTGTCGAGCCTAATTGCAGGACAAAAAAATCTTTCCACTAAAAAAGCTTTTGCGCTTTCTTTTGTTTATGTGCAGGGTATGGCCGTTACGTATGCGGCGCTGGGCCTTGTGGTTGCATCACTTGGTGGTCAAGTGCAAGGTTATTTGCAGCACCCATATGTATTGATTAGTTTTAGTTTATTATTCGTTTTACTCGCTATGTCGATGTTTGGTTGGTACGAAATAAAGCTCCCTAGCGGCATGATGAATAAGCTCACACAAGTAAGTAATAATCAAAAAGGCGGCAACTACATTGGCGTGTTTTTAATGGGGGTTTTATCGGGTTTAATTGCGTCACCTTGTACCACTGCACCGTTATCAGCTGCGCTATTGTTTGTTGCGCAAAGCGGCGATTATTTAGTTGGCGGCTTAACTTTGTATGTGCTGAGTTTAGGGATGGGTATTCCGCTGCTGTTATTAGGCACCTCCGGCGGTAAATTATTGCCAAAAGCAGGCGGCTGGATGGAACAAGTTAAAACCCTGTTTGGTTTTATCATGCTGGTAGTGCCATTGATCTTGCTTGAACGTATTGTCGATGCAGACATCATATTACTTATGGCGGGCTTATTAGCATTAGCAACGGCCTTGTATTTACATCATTGGCAGAGCGCTCAAACACAAGGTAAGTTAAAAACTGCATTGTGGTTTGTTGCAACGTTATTAGTTGTTAGCGGTGTGAGCTTAACTAAAAACTATATATGGCCAACAGCGCAAGTTGTTAGTGCCGCAAATGGCGAGCAACAAGAACGCGTCTTTAAATTAGTTGCTGACTTAGCTGAGCTCAAACAAGCAATAAATGATGCAAACAGTGATGGTCGTTTAGTGATGGTCGATTTATATGCAGATTGGTGTACTGCGTGTAAAGAGTTCGAGAAATACACTTTTCCTGACGCTAAAGTACAAGGTGAATTTGCAAACTTTGAGTTGTTAAAAATTGATTTGACCGAAAGTGATGATAAAACAATTGCTGTAATGGAAGAGTTTACGGTATTTGGTTTACCCAGTATTTTGTTTTTTGATACACAAGGTGAAGAGCTTGCAGCACAGCGTGTGACGGGCTTTTTAAATGCCAAGGACTTTGCTGAGCATTTAGCTAAAGTGAGAAATAGCGCTAAATAAACGTTTTTCGCACCGCTATTTTAAACGCCACTTTATATGAGTGGCGTTTTTGTTTTTGTGGTGGCTACTAGTGATTAGACCAGTATTTTGCTGCTATTTACATCGAACTGGCTATAATAGGTGGTTAACGTGAGAAATACTTGCTATTTTAGTTTTTCCCCTCTACATTTTGCGGGGATTTCTAATCAAAATGGCTTAACTCATTATTTATAGGATTATCGCGTATTATGGCTGCAAAATTTAAACTTTTAGTTATAAATGGCCCTAACTTAAACATGCTGGGTAAGCGTGAACCAGAAAAATACGGTTTACAAACACTGAGTGAGATTATGAGCGAACTAACTGAGTTTGCGCATGGTCTAGATGTTGAGCTAACGCATTTTCAAAGTAATAGTGAGCAAGCTTTAATTGAGCACATACATAGTGCATGGCAGGTCATTGATTACATTATTATCAACCCAGCGGCATTTACGCATACAAGCGTGGCTTTACGTGATGCATTACTGGCTGTTGATATCCCGTTTTTTGAAGTGCACTTAACTAATGTGCACACGCGGGAAGCGTTTCGTCATCATTCATATTTTTCTGATGTGGCGCAGGGCGTGATATGTGGATTAGGCGCAATGGGTTATCGCGCAGCACTTGAAGCTGCTGTCAATCGGTTGCAAAACTCGAATTAATTTTAAACTAACAAACTAACAGGCGGGTCGTTCATGGATATTCGCAAGATCAAAAAACTAATTGAACTAGTAGAAGAGTCAGGTATTGCTGAATTAGAAATCACCGAAGGTGAAGAATCAGTACGTATCAATCGTAATAATATGAGTGCAGGTCCTGCTTACGCTCCACATTATGCACCACAGTACGCACCAGCACCGGCTCCAGCCCCTGCAGCTGCACCTGTTGCAAGCGCAGAAGCGGCAGCACCTGCCGGTCCTACTGGCCATCAAGTATTATCGCCAATGGTTGGTTCTTTCTATACAGCAGCTTCTCCTGAAGCGCCTTCATATGTAGAAGTGGGTTCACAAGTTAAAGTAGGTGATACGCTTTGTATCATCGAAGCGATGAAAATGATGAACCAAATTGAGTCAGATAAAGCGGGCACAGTGAAAGCGATTTTAGTTGAAAATGGCGAGCCAGTAGAATTTGATCAACCTTTATTCATCATTGAATAATAGCGCAACCTAAAAGGCCAACTCTAATGTTAGATAAAGTAGTCATTGCAAACCGAGGTGAAATTGCACTTCGTATATTGCGCGCCTGCAAAGAGCTTGGGATCAAAACGGTTGCTGTGCATTCAACGGCGGATCGCGATCTTAAGCATGTATTGCTTGCAGATGAAACAATATGTATTGGTAGACCTTCTGCCACTGAAAGTTACTTAGACATTCCGCGCATTATTGCGGCAGCTGAAGTAACCGATGCAGTTGCTATCCACCCGGGTTATGGTTTCCTTGCAGAAAACGCTGATTTTGCTGATCAAGTTGAACAAAGTGGTTTTGTGTTTATTGGTCCGCGCGGCGACACGATTCGTCTAATGGGCGATAAAGTATCTGCAATCGAAGCAATGCGTAAAGCTGGCGTACCATGTGTACCAGGTTCAGATGGTCCGGTATCGGATGATAAAGACCGCAACATGCAAATCGCTAAACGTATCGGTTACCCAGTGATCATCAAAGCCGCTGGTGGCGGTGGTGGTCGTGGTATGCGGGTTGTTCGCAGTGAAGCTGAGTTAATTGACTCAATCGCTTTAACGCAACAAGAAGCAAAACAGTTCTTTGGTAATAGCATGGTTTACATGGAAAAATTCCTTGAAAACCCACGTCATATCGAAGTTCAAGTATTGGCTGACGGGCAAGGTAATGCTGTTCACTTAGGTGAACGTGATTGTTCTATGCAACGTCGTCATCAAAAAGTAGTCGAAGAAGCGCCAGCACCAGGTATTACTGCTGAAGTGCGTAAGTTTATCGGTGAGCGTTGTACGCGTGCATGTATCGAAATCGGTTATCGTGGTGCGGGTACATTTGAGTTCTTATACGAAAATGGTGAGTTCTATTTCATTGAAATGAACACTCGTATTCAGGTTGAGCATCCAGTGACAGAAATGGTTACCGGTGTTGATTTGATCAAAGAGCAGTTAAAAATTGCAGCGGGCCAACCACTATCATTCACGCAAGACGATGTCGTTATTCGTGGTCATGCAATTGAGTGTCGTATTAATGCTGAAGATCCTGAAACGTTTATCCCGTCACCGGGTAAAATTACGCGTTTCCACCCAGCAGGTGGTTTAGGTATTCGTTGGGACAGCCATATTTATGCTGACTACACAGTGCCACCACACTATGATTCAATGATCGGTAAATTAATTACTTACGGTGAAAACCGTAATGTAGCAATTGCCCGTGCACGTAACGCATTGAACGAGCTTGTGATTGACGGTATTAAAACTAATACGTCATTACATAAGCGCATCTTAGCGGATGAAAACTTCCAAAATGGTGGTACTAATATCCACTATCTTGAGAAAAAATTAGGTCTATAATCCTAATTACAAAAAAAACCGGCAACTTTGCCGGTTTTTTTGTGTCTATAAGTGTCGATTCTCGCCTTAGCAAAATAATCTGGTATGATTAACAAGTTATCGTTTTTAATACTATCCATGAGGTTAGAATGACGCACTGTGTTGGTTTTCAACTCGCTGATGAAGCTGCAACGGTTAAAATGGGCAATCAACTTGCTGTGCTAATGGAGCAAGGTGCAGTTATTTACTTACACGGTGATTTGGGAGCAGGTAAAACCACTTTAACACGTGGTGTGATCCAAGGCTTTGGTCATCAAGGTAAAGTTAAGAGTCCAACTTATACGCTGGTGGAGCCTTATGAGTTGGCAACGGCCAATGTTTATCATTTTGATTTATATCGTTTAGGCGACCCAGAAGAATTAGAATACATGGGTATTCGAGATTATTTTTCGCCAACAGCTATTTGTGTGGTGGAATGGCCTGAAAAAGGCGGCGAGTTTATCCCAACACCAGACTTAGATATTACTTTACGTTATGTCGGCGATGCACGAGCAATTGAGATCCAAAGCATTAGCCCGCGTGGTCATAGTATCGTGGATAAACTCAAAAACCATAGTGAATAACAACAAATAACAAGGGTGTGAAGATACCGATGAGTCGAGTTGTCATAAAGTGGATGGGTGCTTTTTTGCTGTTAGCAATCAGTGCTAATCTCTATGCACAAAATACTATTAATAGTGTACGGGTGTGGCCATCGCCAGATAGTACGCGGGTAGTATTCGACTTAACGGATAAGCCCGACTTCAGTTATTTTATGCTAAAAAATCCACTGCGTTTAGTGGTCGATTTAGAAAATACAGATAAAATAAAAGACCTACCAACTATTCCCAGTAAGCATCAAATCGTCAGTAAACTACGTTACTCGAAAGCGAAAAGCAGCCAGGGGGTACGGTTTGTTTTTGAGCTTACAGGGGCCGTTAAACCGGTGATTTTTGCACTGGCGCCAACGGGACCTTATAAAAATCGTTTAGTGGTCGACTTATATGACAAAAATCAACCAGAGCCAGTAGCTGCAACGAGTAATACTGCGGTTAAAAAGCGTGAGCTTAATCAACAACGCGATATTATTATTGCTATTGATGCAGGCCATGGCGGCGAAGACCCTGGGTCAATTGGCCCCTCTGGTACTTATGAAAAAGATATCACACTACAAATTGCCAAACGCTTAGAGCGGATGATTGATGCCGAGCGCGGGATGATTTCGCGAATGGTGCGAAGTGGAGATTACTTTGTCAAACTTAATACCCGCACTAGCCGTGCAAGGCAAAAAAAGGCTGACTTTTTAGTTTCAATTCATGCGGATGCATTTACTAGCCCGCAACCAAATGGCGCCTCTGTTTGGGTGTTATCACTTCGTCGTGCTAATTCAGAAATTGGTAAATGGATAGAAGATAAAGAAAAACATTCAGAGCTACTCGGTGGTGCTGCTGGAGTGATTAAAGACACGGCCAGTGAAAAGTACTTGGCGCAGGCGCTGTTAGATATGTCGATGGATCATTCGATGAAAACCGGTTTCAGCGTTGCGGAAGGCATGGTTCAAGAGCTTAAAAAGGTCGCTAAGTTACATAAAAAAGAGCCGCAAGCGGCTAGCCTAGCGGTATTAAAGTCACCAGATATTCCATCTATTTTGGTCGAAACTGGGTTTATTTCAAACCCACGCGAAGAAAAACTATTAAAAAGTGCTAATCACCAAGAGCGCTTAGCGAAAGCAATATTTACTTCTATCAAAAGTTATTATCTGAAAAATCCTCCGGATGATTCGCTGTTTGCGTCGTTAAAATCGCAATATCCCACTAAACATAAAGTTCGCCCTGGTGAGTCGTTAAGTTTGTTAGCTAGTCGCTATGGGGTATCGGTGGGTAAGCTTAAGCAAGTCAATCAATTAAAATCTAATACCTTGTTTATTGGTCAAGAGTTAGACATTCCGCAAAGTTAAAATCGTTAGGATCAGTATGAGCATTGAAATATTACCCGCGCGATTAGCTAACCAAATTGCTGCGGGCGAAGTGGTTGAGAGACCCGCATCTGTGGTCAAAGAACTCGTTGAAAATAGCCTAGATGCAGGCGCAACACGTATTCAAATTGATATTGAACGCGGCGGTCATAAGCTTATTCGCATTCGTGATAACGGCTCAGGCATTGATAAAGACGAGCTCACGTTGGCGCTTTCTCGTCATGCTACTAGTAAATTAAAGTCCCTTGATGATTTAGAAAATATTTGTTCTTTGGGCTTTCGCGGCGAAGCATTGGCGTCTATTAGTTCGGTATCGCGTTTGACGCTTAGCTCAAAAACCAAACAGCAAGAGGCGGCTTGGCAAGCATTTGCGCAGGGGCGAGATATGGCGGTGCAGATTAAACCCACTGCTCACCCTGACGGCACCACCATTGAAGTTAAAGACTTATTTTTTAATACGCCTGCTAGACGTAAATTTTTACGCACCGAAAAAACCGAATTCACTCACATTGATGAGTTAATAAAGCGTATTGCCCTGAGCCGTTTTGATGTGTCAATTACCCTCACCCATAACGATAAAGTAGTGCGTCAATATCGTGCTAAAACCGACCCTGCACAGGCTATTGCTCGGGTCGCTCAGGTTGCAGGTAAAGCCTTTGCTGAGCAGGGGTTATATATTGAGTCAGGCGATACAGGCTTGCAGCTACATGGTTGGGTGCTACCGGTCGGATCGAGTAATACCACGCAATATACCTATGTAAATAATCGTATGATGCGCGATAAGCTTATTTCTCATGCCATTCGCCAAGCGTTCGAAGAAGTCGCAGGCCAAGAAGAGCTACCGGGCTTTGTTATTTATATCGACATTGATCCGCGTCAAGTGGATGTAAACGTACATCCTGCGAAACACGAAGTGCGTTTTCATCAAGGTCGCTTAGTGCATGACTTTATTTTGCAGGCAATTAAACAAGTCGTGGTGCCGCTTCAAGATGAGTTTGCTGGTGTTACTAAGCATGTTGATTCGCAACACAGCGATGCTAAAGCAGCGCATACAGCAACACCCGCTCACTCCAGCAATACAGCAGGCAGTTTGTTTGATTATCCTAAGTCGCACTTACAACCAGCGGAGCAAGCTCGCTACGGTGCTAATCCAGCACCTAGTGGTGGTGGATATGCAGGTTCAAGCGAGCGAAGCAAGCAAGCGAGCCGGACAAATCATCAAGATGTGAGTGCGTTTTATCAAGGGGTCAATGAGCAACACGCCAGCCATTTTGATCAACCTATTGGCGTTACTCAAGAAGTAGCACCATTGTTACAGACGCAAAGTGCGCAGCCGTTGCTGGTACAAAGTGATGGCGGTTGTGTATTTAGCCTGCAACAGCAATTATATTGCTCACACTTTAAATATTTATTAGTCAATGATTGGCTTGAGCTTATTGCTGAGCAAGGCAGCTTAGAAGGAAAAGCCTTACTATTGCCTGTGCGAGTTAATATCAGTAAAGAAGACAGCCAAAGCTTAACACAGCAACAATCATGGTTTACCTTGCTGGGCTTTGAGTTATTGATTGAAAAGCAATTTGTGATGGTTAAAAAGTTGCCACAGAGTTTGTATCTGCTTGATGTGAGCCAAGCCGTAGATGCGCTATTAAAAGCCACTAAGGCTGAGCTTAATAGTGTGGAGCAATGGCTAAACTGGCAGCTTAGCCAAGTGCCCGAGCGCTTTTTTGCCAGCCAAGCTTTTGCCTTGGCGGTTACGCGAATGCAAAATAATCCGCAAACAATCCAGCGTTTATCTGCAAAAGCAGTTAAAATAGATTTAAGTTATTTTTTAGCACAGTTAGATTAAGGTTATTGAGTTGAGTAATTTACCGGTCATTTTTTTAATGGGCCCAACCGCTGCAGGCAAAACTGCATTAGCAATCGCCTTATGCCAACATTTAAAAACTGAAATAATCAGCGTCGATTCAGCCTTAGTGTATAAAGATATGAACATAGGTACGGCAAAACCTGATCAACATGAGTTAGCGCTTGCGCCACATCATTTAATTGATCTAATCGACCCTAGCGAAAGTTACTCAGTAGCTGATTTTCGTCGTGATGCAATTGAAAAGATTGACCAATTTCACCAACAAGGTAAAGTGCCTGTATTAGTTGGTGGTACAATGATGTACTTTAAAGCATTAATTGATGGATTATCGCCATTACCTGAAGCATGTCCGATAGTACGAGCAGAGCTTGAGCAACAAGCCAAGCAACATGGCTGGCCGGCACTTTATAAAGAGCTTGAGATAATTGATCCGCAAGCGGCACAAAAAATGAGCGAGAATGACTCGCAACGTATTAACCGCGCCCTTGAAGTTTACCGATTAACGGGTAAAACAATGACTGAATTACAAAAAAGTAAGCAGCCGAGTTTACCGTATACTTTTCATCAATTTGCTATTGCGCCTGATGATCGCGCCGATTTACACCAGCGAATTGAACAAAGGTTTAAAATAATGCTTGAGCAGGGGTTTGAAAATGAAGTTTCATCCCTATATCAACGTAAGGATTTACACCCTAACTTACCTTCCATTCGTTGCGTGGGTTATAGACAAATGTGGGATTACATTGCTGGCGAGATTGATTACGATGAAATGGTCTTTCGCGGTATTGCAGCAACACGACAGCTTGCTAAGCGTCAATTGACGTGGCTAAGAGGTTGGCCCGATGTAACGTGGTTAACAACGGGTGATGAAGAAAACTTGCAACGTGTTGTAAGTTCGCTAAGCTAGTAGTAGTTGAAATTTTTTAGCTTTGTTAAATGAGTTCAGCCACTTAATTATAATAACACCTAGAACGAAGGAAAATAACATGGCAAAAGGCCAATCGTTACAAGACCCATTTTTGAATGCGCTACGTCGTGAGCGTATTCCAGTATCAATCTTTTTGGTTAATGGCATCAAACTACAAGGTAAGATCCAGTCATTTGATCAATTTGTTATTTTACTAGAAAACACCGTGAATCAAATGGTGTATAAACATGCGATTTCTACCGTAGTTCCTGCTCGTGCTGTTAACTTCCAAGGTATTCAAGGAAGCGAAGACGGTGAAGAGCCTGAAGCTGGAAATTTTTAAATTAGGAGCATAATGTTTGTTTGACCGTTATGAAGCCGGCGAACAGGCAGTCTTAGTTCATATCGACTTTCCAAAAGAAGGGGATCGTGAAGATCTTCATGAATTGGAAATGTTGGTATCTTCTGCTGGTGTTAGCAGTTTGGCGGTTGTGCAAGGCAGCCGTCAAGCACCACATCCGAAACTATTCGTCGGTACCGGAAAGGCTGAAGAAATCGCTGAGATTGTCAAAATCCACAACGCAGATGTCGTCATTTTTAATCATCAACTCAGACCGTCACAGGAACGCAATTTAGAACGCGTTTGCCAATGTCGTGTGCTTGATAGAACGACGCTTATTCTTGATATTTTTGCGCAACGTGCACGTACCCATGAAGGTAAGTTGCAGGTTGAGCTAGCACAATTGCGTCATATGTCGACGCGTTTGATCCGAGGCTGGACGCATCTTGAACGCCAAAAAGGCGGGATCGGTTTGCGCGGGCCTGGTGAAACTCAGCTAGAAACAGATCGACGTTTATTGCGAGTTCGTATTCAAAGTATTCGCGCGCGTTTAGAGAAAGTGGCAGTGCAGCGTGAGCAAGGTAGACGTGCTCGTAACCGCAATGAAATTCCTACGGTGTCGTTGGTAGGGTATACCAATGCGGGTAAGTCGACGCTATTTAATCGCATTACTAACTCTAATGTGTATGCTGCTGATCAACTGTTCGCGACGCTTGATCCAACTTTACGCAAACTCGAAATAGAAGATGTTGGTTCGATAATTTTAGCCGATACCGTTGGCTTTATTCGTCATTTACCCCATGACTTAGTTGCCGCATTTAAAGCGACGCTAACCGAAACTCGTGAAGCTGATTTACAACTTCATGTGGTCGATGTTGCGGATCATCGTCGTAAAGAGAATATTGAACAGGTACAATCGGTTCTTAAAGAAATAGAAGCTGATGAAGTGCCGCAATTGTTGGTTTACAACAAAATTGATGCGCTTGAAGATATTGAACCACGTATTGACCGTGACGATGAAGGCATGCCTATTAGAGTATGGTTGTCGGCACACAGTGGCGCAGGGTGTGAACTATTGTCTGAAGCTATCAGCGAGCTGTTAGCAAAGAAAATGTTTGTTCATACGCTTAAATTAGCTCCGCAATATGGTCGTTTACGTGCTGCGTTGTTCAATTTAAATGCCGTGCATCAAGAAGACTTTGATGAACAGGGTCATTGGTTACTTGCTACTCGACTGCCTATGGTAGAATGGAATCGTTTAAGAAAAGAGTTTGGTCCTGAAATCGACGCTTTTATTTCGTAATTCGAAAAAACTACTGCACAATGTCATTTTTAGTATGAGAACTGCGGTATTTTTGTTAGATTTAACGTAATTACCTAAATTATTTAGATAACAATGGAGTATAGCTATGGCCTGGAATGAACCGGGTAATAATGGCAATGACAAAGATCCGTGGAACAAAAAAGGCGGACGTGATCAAGGCCCACCTGACTTAGACGAGGTGTTTCGTAAATTCAGCAGCAAGTTTGGTGGCTTATTTGGCGGTAATAAATCCGGCAATGGCGGCGGCGGACTTGGTGGAGCTGGTCTTTCATTTGTACTGATCATTGCTGCAATTGTATGGGCACTGAGCGGTATTTATACCGTGAAAGAAGCAGAGCGCGGCATCGTTTTACATTTTGGTCAATTTGACCGCATTGCAGATCCAGGTCTGCGTTGGAAAATGACGTTTATTGAAACGGTAATTCCGGTAGATATTGAAGCCGTTCGCTCATTATCGACGTCTGGTTTTATGCTCACTGAAGATGAAAACGTGGTAAGCGTTGAGTTTCAGGTGCAATACCGTGTAATTGACCCTTTCCTATACAAATTTAGTGTAACTAATGCTGATTCTAGCTTAGAAGAAGCGCTAGAGAGTGCACTGCGTTATGTTGTTGGTCATTCAAAAATGGACCAAGTATTAACAAATGGCCGTGAGGTTGTGCGTCAAAATACCTGGGATGAACTGAATAAAATCATCGAACCGTATAACTTAGGCTTGATCGTAACTGACGTTAACTTTAAAGACTCACGCCCACCGGCTGAAGTTAAAGACGCGTTTGATGATGCCATTGCCGCACAAGAAGATGAACAACGTTTTATTCGTGAAGCTGAAGCATATGCGCGTGAAATTGAGCCACGTGCTCGTGGTCAAGTTACCCGTATGACGCAAGAAGCTGAAGGTTACGGCGAGCGCATTATTTTAGAAGCACAAGGTGAAGTCGCGCGTTTTGAAAAGCTATTACCTGAATATCAGGCTGCTAAGCGTGTAACCCGTGAGCGTTTATATATTGATGCCATGGAAGAAGTGCTAGGTAACAGTTCAAAAGTGTTAGTTGATGTTAAGGGCGGCAATAATATGATGTATTTACCGCTTGATAAAATCATGGATAAGCAAGGGAACGCAACCCGTGTTGCATTACCTAGCTCAAGTGATATTAACGACTTACGCAATAAAGTTAATACATCGCGCAATAGCACTGTGAACTCAAGTTCAGACCGCTTTGGTGCTGATCGCTTTAACGACGGGAGATAAGCGCAATGAAAAACTTTAGTTTAGTTATATTACTAGCGGCCGTTGTGTTGTCTTTTTCGTCAGTGTTCGTAGTACCTGAAGGGCAAAAAGCAATTGTTATGCTATTCAGCAAAGTGCAAAAAGACAGTGATGATAAAGCAATTGTTTATGGTCCTGGCTTACAATTCAAAGTACCTTTCTTTAGTCAAGTACGTCGTATTGATGCGCGTATTCAGACATTAGATGGTGCACCGGATCGTTTTGTTACTAGTGAGAAAAAAGACTTAATAGTTGATTCGTTTGTAAAATGGCGTGTTAGTGATTTTAGTGCTTTTTACTTACGTGCCCGTGGTGATAAGCAATACGCTGAAGCACTACTTAAGCAAAAAGTAAATAATGGTCTACGTACTAACTTTGGTTCACGTACTATCCGTGAGATTGTTTCCGGTGAACGTAGCGAGTTAATGGAAGAAGCATTAGTTCAAGCTTCTGAAAGTGCTCAAGAGCTAGGTATTGAAGTACTTGATGTACGTGTTAAGCAAATCAATTTACCGTCAGAAGTGAGTAATTCGATTTACCAACGTATGCGTGCAGAGCGTACTGCTGTTGCTAAAGAGCATCGCTCTGAAGGTCAAGAAAAAGCCGAAACGATTCGTGCTGACATTGACCGTCGTGTCACAGTAATGCTGGCTGATGCTGAGCGTAATGCCCGTACCGTTCGCGGTGAAGGCGATGCAAAAGCTGCGGCTATTTATGCCAATGCGTACAATAAAGATGCTGAATTCTTTGGTTTTGTACGTTCATTAGAGGCCTATAAAAAGACCTTTAAAGATAAGCAAGACGTAATGGTATTATCACCAGACAGTGACTTCTTTAGATATATGAAAGGTGCTGCAGCGCAGTAATCTTTTTCTAAATCTAGCACAAATCCAAACCCTGTGTATGCAGGGTTTTTCTTTTAGTAAGATGAATTTTTATGAGTAACTTAATGTTATTCAACCAGTTAATTTTTATTGCAAAGGTCGTTGTACGACTGCGCAGAAAAAATAACCTAAACGGGGGTGATCTTTCCCCTCATTATCTGGTAAAATCTCGTCCTAATTTTTTCTAAGTGAATTTACAATGGGTAAAAACGTTGTTGTATTAGGCACCCAATGGGGTGACGAAGGTAAGGGTAAGGTAGTTGACCTCCTTACAGACAAAGCATCTTTAGTAGTTCGTTACCAAGGTGGCCATAACGCTGGTCATACACTGGTAATCGAAGGTGAAAAGACAGTTTTACACCTTATTCCATCGGGTGTATTACGTGACAATGTTAAGTGTGTGATTGGTAATGGTGTTGTTGTTTCACCAGAAGCGCTAATGAAAGAGATTGGCATGCTTGAAGAACGTGGCGTACCAGTACGTGAACGTTTATTGATCAGTGAAGCATGTCCGCTTATTTTGCCTTTCCACATCGCATTAGATGTAGCTCGTGAAAAAGCACGTGGTAATAAAGCGATTGGTACAACAGGTCGCGGCATAGGTCCTGCTTATGAAGATAAAGTAGCCCGTCGTGGTTTGCGTATCGGTGACTTATTCAACCCTGAATTATTCGCTGCGAAGCTTAAAGAAGTATTGGAATACCATAACTTCACTTTAGTAAATTATTACAAAGTAGATGCGGTAGATTTCCAACAGACGTTTGATGATGCAATGGCTGTTGCAGATATCCTTAAAGCAATGGTTGTTGACGTAACTGAGTTACTTGATCAAACGCGTTTAGCGGGCGACAACATCTTGTTTGAAGGCGCGCAAGGTACATTACTTGATATCGATCACGGTACTTATCCATATGTAACGTCTTCAAATACCACTGCCGGTGGCGTTGCTACAGGTGCTGGTTTTGGTCCGTTAAATCTTGATTATGTACTAGGTATTATCAAAGCTTACACCACGCGTGTTGGTTCTGGTCCTTTCCCTACTGAGCTTTACGACGGTTTAGAAAAACAAGACCCAGTTGGTAAGCACTTAGGTACCGTAGGTCATGAGTTTGGTGCAACGACTGGTCGCTTACGTCGTACTGGTTGGTTAGACGCTGTGGCTATGCGCCGTGCAGTACAAATTAACTCTATCTCAGGTTTTTGTTTAACTAAACTAGACGTGTTAGATGGTCTAGAAACACTAAAAATCTGTACTGGTTATCAGTTAGAAGATGGCACTATCACTAATGTGACGCCACTTGCTGCTGAAGGTTATGATAAAGTAACGCCAGTTTATGAAGAGATGCCTGGTTGGACTGAAAATACAGTGGGTGCTACTACTGTTGAGCAGCTACCAAAAGCGGCACTTGATTACATCAAACGCATTGAAGAAATCACCGGTGTACCTGTTGATATTATTTCTACAGGTCCTGACCGTGTAGAAACTATAGTATTACGCAGTCCGTTTGCATAATTACTAATAGTACTAAAAAAGCTGCCTTGTGCAGCTTTTTTTGTGTCTGGGGATAGTGTTTATAATAAATAAGCTATTTATAAATTTCATTATGGAACGATCTTTGTATAAACTTTAGCAAGATGGTTTTTAATTTAAAGTGACCTAAATGCGTTTGTTAACTTGTTTATCATTAGTGCCGTTATCGTTTTTGCTGGCAAGCCACGCCAAGTCTGAAGAGACCATAGCTGCCGTGCCACTATATACAGAAACTGAGCTGCTCGCTTTGATCAATAGTAATACACATCTTGCGCGAGTAAAGGCAGATGACTGCCAGTTAGTACAAGATATCGAAGCACGAGCCAATAAAATGGCACTGCCTTCTTATCAATTTTTATATGGCGATATGCTGGCGTATGCGGTGTGTGTTGATCGTAATGTAGAGCTTGGTGTGTATTATATGCGTCAAGCAGCGCAGCAAGGCTTAGCGGCGGCATTAGAGCAACTCGGGCGATACTATGACACGGGTCGATTGGTGCAAAAGGATAAAGCGCTTGCTGTGACTTACCTACGTGAAGCTTCATCACAAGGTAATTTAAAAGCACAATTGCGGTTAGTTAATTTATTTAATCAAGGCTATGGCAGTCCACGTGATTACGAAGACGCATATCGTTGGTTATTTCATAGTATGGTTGCAGATAAAGCAACCCATAAAAAGATTGAACGTTCGCTAGCCCAATTGGCGCAAAAAATGCCCGATAGTGTTGTCGCGCGAGCACGCTTGCCGATGTAGGTATGAGCTGATCAGTTAGCAAGTTGAAAGTAAAAGGGCTAGGTGTGATACCTAGCCCTTTTCGTTTTACTCTTTTATTTCTTTCGGTTCTTTGTTTTTACCATTATTAGGATCTTTCAATACCGACATTTTTGGTGGCAGCATCGCGACGACACGTTCACCTTCTTGCGGCGGTTTTTCCATATTAATAGTAAACGGACGCAGTTTGATAGGGCTATCATCATCACTGTCTTTGTCACCATTGAGGATGAATAACGGAATTGCATCGCTGTTCATCTCTTGGTATTTACTCCAGTTAAACTCTTCAGAAATTCGCGTTACACTGACCTTGCCGCCTTTGGCAATTAAGCTACTTAAACGTGCATAAGAGCCGCTGTCACCAAACAAAATTTGCCGAGATAGAAACGTCGCGCTGTCTTTGTTTGCTTTGGCGTGAGAGGTCGAAGAACGCAATGAAAAGACGTTCTTTTCATTCAATAAATGTGAAAAATACTGCACGCCTAGCGCGTTATGATGGCGGTTTGGCGAAAGCGCCATTACGCTGCGTAGAGTTGTCAGGGGTAAGTAACGTTCAGCATGTTCTGATTGCGGGTTACCATAATAACAAGGCAGCCCATCCATACGTGCCATGCGGCAGTTTTCCCAAGCTGGATCTGATAAGTGTACTTGAATATTTTGCTCTTTTAGCCCACAAGCAATGGCACGAGCGACATGGTTTGCACCAATGATCAAAATAGTATTCGGTGAAGGCTGACGAACCCCTAATAGCTTCGCAATCGGAATCGCAGTTAAGCTTTGCAGAACTACTGTGATAATGATAACGGTAAAAATCAGTGGCACCATTTTCTCGGCGTCAGCAACACCAGCTTCCATCATACTAATAGCAAAAACAGAGCCTACCGCTGCTGCGACAATACCGCGCGGAGCAATCCACGCGAGTACTAAGCGAGATTTAATTGGTAGCTCAGTGCCGAAAGTGGAGATCGCAATACACAATGGGCGAGCGATAAATAATACGATAGCCAAAAAGATAAACACATCGGCATCAAGCATCATTAAATCAGCTAATTCTAAACGCGCAGCAAGCAAAATGAATAAGGTTGAAATTAAGATCATAGACAGATCTTCTTTAAACTCTAAAACAGAATCAATTTCTAAATCGTCTTGGTTCGCTAACCAAATACCAAATACAGTAACCGCTAGTAGACCTGACTCATGGCTCAAATGATTTGAGACTGTAAAGCTAATAAGTACCAAAGCTAAGATGCCGAATTTATGTAATTCAAATGGTAGCCATTCGCGGCGGATCAGTAACGTTGTAAGCCAACCTGCGACCACGCCAATAGATAAACCGACTCCTAAGGTTTTAAACAAGGCGATTACGGTATGGATAAACACTTCACCTTGACCAACTAGCATTACCGCTTCAAATACTAAAACCGCAAATAAAGCACCAATTGGGTCAATAACAATGCCCTCCCAGCGTAGTATGCGATCAATGTCTTGGGTTGGCCGCATTGAGTTTAATAGCGGTGCAATAACTGTTGGGCCAGTAACAACCAATACCGCACCGAGCACCGCTGCTACACGCCAGTTGAGTTCTAAAATCCAATAGGCACTTAGGCTTATCACTATACAAGTCGTAATCATGCCAATAGAG
>TARA_R110001606_G_scaffold357089_1_pt1 | contig 19215 bp, 19 predicted proteins | sample TARA_R110001606 | Tara Oceans TARA_R110001606 (sample SAMEA4398315) | marine metagenome | biome: Polar Biome; feature: [SRF] surface water layer (ENVO:00010504); material: water (ENVO:00002006), including particulate matter (ENVO:01000060) such as... | depth 5 m | reverse complement strand
TGCCAAAGGCTTAGCGTACAATTTTTTCCGTTTCGTGAACTGACCCCTACCAGGTCACCGGCGATACCCGCACCGCGCTGACCTACCGGAAACTCAATGACACCGTCACCCGCATGGCGGCCGGCCTGGCGGGCCTGGGTATCGGCAAAGGCGAGGTGGTGGCCTGCCAATTGCCGAACTGGTGGCAAACCACGGCCCTGCATCTGGCCTGCATGCGCATCGGCGCAATCCTGAATCCGCTGATGCCGATCTTCCGGGAGCGCGAGCTGCGCTTCATGCTCGGCCACGGTGGCGCCAAACTGCTGGTGGTTCCCAAGGTGTTCCGCAACTTCGATTACGAAGCGATGGTTGAGGGCATCCGCTCCGAACTGCCGAAACTGGAAACCGTGCTGGTGATCGGCGGTGAGGGTGAGCGCAGTTTCGAACAGCGCCTGCTGGACACGCCCTGGGAAGAGCAAACGGACACGGATGCGTTGTTTTCCGAGCGCAAGCCCGGCCCCGATGAGGTGATCCAGATTCTCTACACCTCCGGCACCACCGGCGAGCCCAAGGGCGTGATGCACACCTCCAACACCCTGTTTTCCAATGTGCGGCCCTATGCCGACCGGCTGCACCTGAGCTCCGACGACACCCTCCTGATGGCCTCGCCGGTGGCGCACCAGACCGGGTTCCTTTATGGCGTCATGATGCCGGTCTATCTGGGCACCACCGTGGTGCTTCAGGACATCTGGAATGCCGACTATGTCTGCAAGGTGATTGCCGCCGAGAAGCCGGCGTTCACCATGGCTTCCACCCCCTTCCTGGCGGACCTGGTGAAACCGCGCCCAAACATGAGGGCGAACTGGACTCCCTGCGAATTTTTGTCTCTGCCGGCGCGCCGATTCCGACTGCCGTGGTTGAGCAGGCCAGCCAGACCCTGAAAGCCAAAATCGTCTCCGCCTGGGGTATGACCGAGAACGGCGCCGTTACCATGACCTGTCCGGAAGACCCGGCCGAACGCGCCAGCCAGTCTGATGGTAAGGCGCTGCCTTATATGGAACTCAGGATCACCGATTTTAAGGGCAACGAGCTGCCCGCTGGCGAAGAAGGCAACCTTCTGATGCGCGGGGCCAGCTTGTTCGTCGGCTATCTCAAGCGCCCGGAACTCTATGGTGTGGATGACGATGGCTGGTTCGCCACCGGTGATCTTGCCCGCATGGACGAGGATGGCTACATTCGCATCACCGGCCGGACCAAGGATGTGGTGATCCGCGGCGGCGAGAACATTCCTGTCGTCGAGGTAGAGAACCTGCTCTACAGGTACCCGGGCATCATCGATGTCGCACTGGTGGGTTGCCCGGATGAGCGACTGGGCGAGCGTGTGTGTGCCTACGTCACTCTCGATGAGAATTCCACCGACCTCACCCTGGACGACGTTAAGACTTACCTCATCCAAGAAAAGCTCTCCAAGAGCTATCTACCAGAGTACCTCGAGGTGATTGAGGCCATGCCCCGCACCGCCTCCGGAAAGATTCAGAAATTCAAATTGCGCGAGCAGGCCAAAGAAGTTCGCCTGGAGCCAGCCAAACGCGGCTGACTCATCCATCAAAACAACAGGAGAAAATCATTATGAAAGGCCTTAACGGAAAAACAGTCATCGTTACCGGTGGTGGTGGCGGCATCGGCCGCGCCGTATCCCTGCGCTTTGCCGAAGAAGGCAGTCTGGTTGCGGTTCTGGATCGTGACGAAGCAACGGCCCAGGCCACGGTGGATCTGATTACCGAAGCCGGCGGCAAGGCCAAAGCCTACGCCGCGGATATCACCGATTATGCAGCCATTACCGAGACGGTGGCGGCCATCGAAAACGATCTGGGCGTACCCACGGTGCTGGTGAACAACGCCGGCTTCGACCGCTTCCTGCCGTTCCTGAAGACGGAGCCGAAACTCTGGGACCAGCTGATTGCAGTGAACCTCACCGGGGCCCTGAACATGCACCACGTGGTGCTGCCGAAGATGATCGCCGCCGGCGGTGGCAAGGTTATCAACGTCGCCTCCGACGCGGCCCGCGTCGGCTCCTCCGGCGAATCGGTCTACGCCGCCTGCAAGGCTGGCCTGGTTGGCTTCAGTAAGACCGTGGCGCGGGAACTGGCCACCAAGAACATCTGCCTGAACGTGGTCTGCCCCGGACCCACCGACACCGCGCTGCTCAAGGGCGTGGCGGAAACCGCCCCGAACCCCGAGAAACTTCTGGAAGCCTTCCGCAACGCTGTGCCCATGAAGCGCCTGGCCCAACCAGAAGACTACCCCGGCATCATCGCCCTGCTCGCCAGTGACGACGCCAATTTCATTACCGGTCAGGTGATCAGTGTGTCCGGTGGCCTGACCATGGCCGGCTAAGCGTCCTTTTCCACAAATCAAGACAACGAATCAGGAGCACGCACCATGAACTACGAAGACATTCTCTACGATGAATCCAACGGTGTCGCCACCATCACCATCAACCGCCCGGACCGTTACAACGCCTTCCGCGGCCAGACCTGCGTGGAGCTGCTGGACGCCTTCAACCGCGCCGGCTGGAACAAGGACATCGGCGTGATTGTATTCACCGGTGCCGGCGACAAGGCCTTCTGCACCGGTGGTGACCAGGGCGCCCACGAAGGCCAGTACGACGGCCGCGGCCTGATTGGCCTGCCGGTGGAAGAATTGCAGCGCACCATTCGCGAAGTGCCCAAGCCGGTGATCGCCCGGGTCAACGGTTTCGCCATCGGCGGCGGCCACGTGCTGCACGTGATCTGCGACCTGAGCATTGCCTCGGAAACTGCCATCTTTGGCCAGGTCGGCCCGAAAGTCGGCTCGGTCGATCCCGGTTTCGGCACCGCCTACCTGGCGCGGGTTGTCGGTGAGAAGCGCGCCCGGGAAATCTGGTACCTGTGCCGCAAGTACAGTGCCCAGCAGGCGCTGGACTGGGGCCTGGTGAACGCCGTGGTGCCGCCGGAGCAACTGGACGAGGAAGTACAGAAGTGGTGTGACGAAATCCTGGAGAAGAGCCCCACCGCTCTCACCATCGCCAAGCGCTCGTTCAACGCCGATAGTGACAACATTGCCGGTATTGGAGCCCTTGGGATGCAGGCCCTGAGCCTGTATTACGACACGGAAGAGTCCAAGGAAGGTGTTAACGCCTTCAAGGAAAAGCGCAAGCCGGACTTCCGGAAATTCTACAAGTAAGCGGACCGCCCCGGTGGTCTCAAAGGCCACCGGGTCACAGACAATGCCCGGAGAACACCATGAATTTCGAATTCAATGAAGAACAGAACGCTATCCGCGACGTTGTGGCCCGTTTCAGCACCGAGGTGCTGGCTCCGGGCTATCGCAAGCGGGACCAGCAAGGCGTCATCGAAAAGGATGTCATCCGCCAGCTCGGCGAGATGGGGCTGCTCGGTGGCGAACTGCCGGAAGAATTCGGCGGCAGTGGCATGGACTGTGTCACCAGCGGTCTGATCATCGAGGAAATCTCTAAAGGGGATTTCAACGTTGGCTACATTCCGCTGCTGACCTCCCTGAATGGCCAGATCATTGCCAGCCACGCTGCCCCGGACCTGGCGCAGGAGTGGCTGCATGGCATGACCAGCGGCCAGAAAGTGGCGTGCATCGCCCTGACCGAACCCCACGGCGGTTCCGACGCCGCCAACCTGCGCCTGAAGGCGGAGAAGAAGGGCGACGTTTACGTGCTTAACGGTGAGAAAACTTCCATCTCCATGGCCGACCAGGCCGACGTGGCAGTGGTGTTCGCCCGCACCGGCGCCGTGGAGCAGCGGGCCTCCGGCATCAGCGCATTTCTGGTTCCCATGGACAGCCCGGGCATCACCACGACCCGATTTGAAGACAACGGCCAGCGCGCCATCGGCCGCGGCTCCATTTTCTTTGATAACGTGGAAGTGCCCACCCGTAACATGATGGGGGACGAGGGCAAAGGCTTCAAACAGGTGATGCAGGGTTTTGACTACAGCCGCGCGCTGATTGGCCTGCAGTGCCTGGCGGTGGCCCAGCAATCTCTGGATGAAACCTGGCAGTGGCTGACCGAGCGTACCGCCTTTGGCCAGCACCTGTCGGCGTTCCAGGGCCTCACCCATCCACTGGCGGAATACCAGACGTACGTTCATGCCGCCCGCATGCAGTGTTATCATTCGCTCTGGCTGAAGGACAACAACTTGCCACACAACGCCGAGGCGGCGATGAACAAATGGTGGGGGCCAAAGCTGGCATTCGACGTAGTCAAGCAATGCCTGCTGGCTCACGGCCATACCGGCTGGGGTGAGGATCTGCCCTTTGCCCAGCGGCTGCGTGATGTACTGGGCCTGCAAATAGGTGACGGCACCGCGCAGATCATGAAAAACATCATTGCACGGGAATATCTACCCAAGTGATGCGCTCCCTTTCCTCAGTGAATCGGGGCGTTGTCACCAGCCCGCTCTTAACAGAGGGCGGGGCTGACCTCACAGGAGCACAGATGATCGTCAACGAATCCGGAGGCATTCCGAACCGCCTGTTCTTCCGTCTTTTCCAGACAGGCAACATTCTGCAGCGTCAGGTTCAGAACGAAATGGGCATCAGCGCTGTCCAGTGGGCAGTGCTCGGAGCTTTGTCACGGGAGGGCTTTGAGGGGGGGACTTCGTTCAACCAGCTCAAGGAGTACCTTTATGTGAGTCGACAGAGTCTTGATGGCGTACTCAAACGCATGGAGCGTGACGGTCACGTGGTACGCCTCGAAGATCCAGAGGATCGCCGGGCGCGGTTGGTAAAACTTACAGATCAAGGTCGCGAATTTTGGACACAGCTCCAGAACATCATTGCCGAGTTCTATCAACAGTCCCTGCAAGGCTTCAGCTTTGATGACAGCGTGAGCTTTTTGCATCTGCTCAAGAAGCTGCAACACGACATGTCCCGGATATCCCTACCTTCAGGGAACAATGACCGCCAGGACCGCCAAGCCGTCAAGGGCATATGACTAACTCGGATTCTGACTCAGCCCCGTAGGCACAATACCGAAGGGGTTCAGGGCGTTGATGGCGCCTTACCCCGCCTCCCCCTTGAGCGAATGAAAGCAGCTTTCAGCACCGTCAACTTATCCGGGAGAGCATGGTAAGTTCTCCATGGCTGCTCTTTGGGGAACTACCGGCGCGTTCAGTCCCAGTAGGGAGGGACACCAAAATAGCCTTCCATGAAGTCGATAAAACTTCGAACCTTGCTCGCCAGCAGTTGCCGGTGTGCATACACCGCATAGAGCCCCATGGGTTCGGGCTCATACTCCGGCAGGATGACCTGCAGCTTTCCTTCTTTTATCGCTGACCCTGAAATAAAGGTCGGTTGCAGGGCGATGCCTGCCCCGGCGATGGCGGCTTCGACCAGCACATCGCCGTTGTTGCTGATCATGTCGCTGATGCCGTCGCGACTATTGCTTTGCAGCCAGCGGTGCACGGGCTGACTGGCGTCCAACTCCATGTAGCTGTAGCGCAGGTAGCGATGCATCCTGAGATCTTCCGGCTGTTGGGGCGTACCGTGTTGGTTCAGGTAGGCCGGTGAGGCGCACATCACCAGCCGCACCGGGGTAATCCATTTGGCGATCAGTGAGGAGCTTTTCAGGTGGCCGATCCGCAGGGCGATATCGAACCCTTCTTCGACGATGTCGACCTTGCGGTCGTTCAGTTGCAGATCGATGCCTACGCTCGGGTGGGCTTGCTGAAACTCACTCAGCAACGTCGCCATGTGGTGGATGGCAAAGGATACAGGAGCACTGATGCGCAGCAGTCCCTGGGCTTCTGTTTGCAGGTCTCCGACTTGGCTCTCCATGTCGTCGATGTCGTTCAGAACCTGTTGAGCGCGCAGATGATAGCTCGCTCCTGCCTCGGTCAGGTGAGTCTTGCGGGTGGTGCGGTTGAGCAGGCGCACACCGAGGTGTTGTTCAAGCTGGGAAACGTACTTGCTGACCAACTGCGGCGACATTTCCAGCCGGTCGGCAGCGCGGGTAAAGCTGCCTTCGCTCACCACGGTGATGAAGGCACGCATGGCATCGATACGGTCCATTGATTTGGCCTGTCTCTGTGACTTTCGAGCATTAACAACATATCATTGATAATCAAGCAACGATTGTCATCTTAGTTTGTCAGTCTGGTGATAGTAAGGTGGGTGCATGGTCTGGAGCGGGGCTTCAGAACAAATCAACAGAGAGGCACGAGGTGGCTATGACGAACGCCAAATTTGCACAAACGTTACTCAACTCCAACGGCGGTTATGCCGCGTTGATTCTGCGGGTGCCGGTGGGGCTGACCCTGGCGGCCCACGGCGCGCAAAAACTCTTCGGCTGGTTCGGTGGCTATGGACTGGAAGGCACCGGGCAATGGATGGCGAGCATTGGCCTGGAGCCGGGCTACCTGATGGCCCTGCTGGCTGGCGGTGCCGAGTTTTTCGGTGGGCTGGCGCTGGTGCTGGGGCTGCTGACCCGTCCGGCGGCACTGGTTACCGCCTTTGCCATGCTGGTGGCCACACTCAGCGTGCATATCGGTAATGGCTTGTTTATGGCTAATAACGGTTACGAGTATGCCCTGACCCTGTTCGCGGTCACGCTGGCCCTCGCTATTCAGGGCGGTGGACGGTTCGCAGTGGACAAGGTGCTGCTGGAGCGCTTGGGTGGCGGCGGGTACAAGCAGCGTACGGCTTAACGGTTAACTGGCGCGCTCTCCTGAGCGGAGGGCGCTTCTGTAACAGGAGGATCGGGTATGTTGGTTAACGGTGTATGGCAAGAGAACTGGCAGCCAGTGCAGGCGAAAGACGACGAAGGGCGGTTTATTCGCCAGACTTCATCGTTTCGGAACTGGATCACGCCGGACGGTGCGCCTGGCCCCACGGGGTCTGGTGGCTTCAAGGCCGAGAAAGGGCGCTATCATCTGTATGTTGCGTATATTTGTCCCTGGGCGTCGCGGGCGCTGATGGCCCGCGAGCTGAAAGGGTTGCAGGATGTTATCGGTGTCACCGTCCTCAATCCGCGGCTGACCGATCAGGGCTGGCAGTTCGGGGGTTACCCGGGTGCCGACGAGGACACGCTCAATGGCGCGCACTACATGCACGAGTTGTACACCCGCGCGGATCCGCAGATCTCCGGCCGGGCCACTGTGCCGGTGCTGTGGGACAAGCAGAGCGGAACCATTGTCAACAATGAGTCTGCGGATATCCTGCGGATGCTGAACAGCGCCTTCGCAGGGATTGTGGATCAGGGTCCGGATCTCTACCCGCAGGACCTTGCTGGCGAGATCACCACCCTGAACGACTATATATACACCGACCTGAACAACGGTGTTTATCAGGCCGGCTTTGCGTCCAGCCAAGAGGCCTATGACGAGGCTTACGGCAAGGTGTTTGCCGCGCTGGATGAGCTTGAGTCCCGGCTGGCCGATGGGCGCGCCTACCTGTTCGGCGACCGTTTTACGGAAACCGATGTGCGGCTGTTTGTAACCCTGGTGCGCTTTGACGCCGCCTACCACGGCCTGTTCAAGTGCAATCGTAACACCCTGCGATCCATGCCGCATCTGCATGCCTACATGCAAAGGATTCTGGCGCTTGAGGGTATCGCAAACACGGTGAATATCGATCACATCAAGGCGGGGTATTATTCCATCAAAGCGCTGAACCCCAGCGGGATTGTGCCGGCAGGGCCAAGTTTATGATCGTCGGTCGTTGAGCAGGCGTCCGTTTGCCGGTTCGGAGCACCCCCTATTGTAATTCATTAATATCTGCAGGAGATTCATTATGAAAATCGAACTTTCAGGCAAACAAGCTCTGGTCACTGGCTCTACGGCGGGTATTGGGCTGGCGATTGCCACCGGGTTGGCCAACGCCGGTGCCCAGGTCACCGTAGTCGGTCGTGACCAGGCCGGCGTGGACAAAGCGGTAGAACACATCAAGCAGGCCAGCGGTCGTGGCGATGCCAGCGGAATCGCGGCCGATGCCGGAACGGCGGTGGGCTGTCAAACGGTCATTGAGGCTTTGCCAGAGGTCGATATTCTGGTGAACAACCTGGGTGTTTATGGGGGGCGTCCGTTCTTCGAAATCGACGATGCGGCCTGGGAAGAGATTTTTCAGATTAACGTGATGAGTGGCGTGCGCCTGGCCCGACACTACGCGAAAGGCATGCAGGCCCGCGGTTGGGGGCGTATCCAGTTCATTTCCAGTGAGTCGGCCCTCAATATCCCCGCCGAAATGGTGCATTACGGTGTCAGCAAGGCTGCGCTGCAGGGTGTTTCCCGCGGCCTCGCCAAAGTACTGGCCGGCAGCGGTGTGACCGTCAACACGATTTTGCCAGGGCCCACCCGCACCGAAGGTGCACAGGCAATGATGGAGGAGCTGGCGAAGGAACGTGGCGTTACGGCGGAACAAATGGAAGGGTTGTTCCTTGAAGAGAACCGCCCCTCGACACTGCTCAAGCGCTTCGCCACCCCGGAAGAAGTTGCTAATCTTTGTATTTATGCAGCCTCCACCCAAGCCAGTGCCACCACCGGCGCCGCACTGCGCGTTGAAGGCGGTATTGTTGAAAGCATTTCCTGACGGTCAAGCAACGGCAGGGGGATGGAGCCATGCGGACCGCCAGCACACAGGTTTTTGACCCGGAGCTCACAACGTCTGATGAACCGGCTATGCAAACACTGGGGTCACACATTTCCGCTCATCCTCAGCGCGCAGCAAGGTGAAATCGAACTGCCTCTGGGCGTCTGTCGGCTGCACCGCGTTGACATGCTGACGGTGAGACTCGAAAATGATGCCGAGAAAATGGCGTGATTTCAACAGGTAATGACTGACCATCTGCAGCGGATGGCCGGGAAGCAAGGGTTGGTCATCAAATGGAAGTAACCGGTTGTTACTGTGTATCCTGCGAAACAATGCATGATCAAAACTGATTTTCAGGAGAAAGTAATATGAAGATATTAGCCATTAGCGGCAGTGTGCGTAAGGATTCCCTCAATACCCAGCTGCTGAGAGCAGCGGGTGAATTTGTTGATGAAGGCACATCGATTGAGTTGTTCGACCTTGCTGACATTCCTTTCTACAACGGCGATCTGGATGGTGACACCAAGCCGGCATCGGTACAGGCTCTGCTCGATGCCATAACCGCAGCCGATGGTATGTTGTTAGCCACCCCGGAATACAATTACAGCGTCTCCGGCGTGTTGAAAAATGCCATTGACTGGGCCTCGCGCCCGGCGTTCAATTCGGTGCTGTGCGGCAAGCCTACCGGCGTGATGAGCAGTTCCATGAGCACCCTTGGCGGGGCCCGCGCTCAGGTTCATCTGCGCGACATTCTGGCGGCGACCCTGACGCCGGTCTACCTCGCCCCGGATTTTGCGCTGGCCTCCGCGCATACTGCCTTTGATGAGAATGGCCGCCTGGTTGATGAGGGCACCCGCGACTTTCTGCAGAAGTACATGATGGGCTATACCCATTGGGTAGCCCGCCAGCGGGCCTGATATTCAAGTCAGAGAAGGGCAAATCCGAACCAGGAATTTTAGAGTTATTCGATAAGTGCCAACCCGAAAGCCACGAGGAACCAGCTGATGACACACTCCACCGCAACGCTCACCGAGCACATTGCCCAGCCGGTATTATTCATTCCCCACGGTGCGGGCCCCTGTTTTTTTATGGACTGGAATCCGTCCGATGCCTGGGACGGCATGGCGGCCTTCCTGAGGGGGATCGCGGCGTCGTTGCCGTCCCGCCCTCGTGCGATCCTGCTGGTTTCTGCGCACTGGCTGGCACCGGGGTTCAGCGTAACGGCGGGGGCAAAGCCCGAGTTGATTTTTGACTACTACGGGTTTCCCAAGCATACCTATGAACTCACGTATCCGGCTCCCGGAGCGCCAGCACTGGCTGAGCGTGTTTCGGGCCTGTTGTCTGCGGCGGGGCTGACCAGTCACCAGGATAGCCAGCGTGGATTCGATCACGGTGTGTTTATACCACTGAAACTGATGTTCCCCGATGCCGATATTCCTGTGGTGCAACTGTCTCTGCAAAGCGGTCTAGACCCAGCGGCGCATCTGGCCGCCGGTGAGGCCCTGCGGCCGCTACGTGACGACGGTGTGCTGATTATCGGTAGCGGTATGAGCTTCCACAATATGCGTGGCTATGGCGACGCCAACTTCACACCGCTCTCGGAGGCTTTCGATGACTGGCTCACTCAGGCCGTTGCGGCCGACCCCGGCCAGCGCCAGACCGCACTTCTCGATTGGGCCAGCGCACCGCATGCCCGGCAATGCCATCCCCCTGGCGGCGAGGAACACCTGTTACCACTGATGGTGGCCGCCGGCGCCGCCGGCAAGGACCTTGGTTCCAGAGTCTACTCAGAACAGGTGCTGAAAACACAGCTCTCAGCCTACCGCTTTGGCTGATACGGCCCATTGTGTATCATTCATAATACACAAGAGGCGCATTTGTACATCACTATGAACCGGCGGGGGTTAGGGTAGCCTGTGCCGGGAGAAGTGCGTGGTAAGCAATCAAGCGGTCAGCTTTCATTCGCAGGAGCATCAAGTGGCAATAGAGTCGTGGATCACTTTTGTTGTTATGGCGTCAATAATTTTGGTGATGCCGGGGCCGACGATAATCTACGTGGTCGGGAAGTCCTTGCTTCACGGGAAAAAAGCAGCCGTTCCACTGTCTGCGGGAGTAATTCTCGGTGATGCAATCTGTATACTCTTTTCATTGCTTGGATTGAGCGCTCTATTGGCGATCTCTTCCCTTGCATTTACCACCATAAAGTGGCTTGGTGCGGTGTACCTGATATATTTGGGCTTCACCATGCTTATCTCCAGTATTCAGTCCATAAAGATCAATGAAGCACCTGAACCATTTGATGCCAAACGGATTTTTAGAAATGTTTTCGCTATAACCGCGCTCAATCCGAAAGGCATCATATTTTATTCTGCATTGATGCCGCAGTTTGTGAGTCCTGCAGGCAATGTACTGGTTCAATTCGTTGTTCTCGGCGCCACATTTTTGACTTTGGCTTTGCTTAATACCTTATGCTATTCGTTGCTTTCCGGGAAGTTTTCAGAACTATTTCGCTCGCGTATCGTAGCTCAATGGTTTAACGGAACCAGTGGCCTTGCGTTAGTGGGTGCCGGCGTCGTAGCGGCTGGTTTCGAGAGGTATGGCAGCTCCGATTGATTCGTCGTAGCTTTCGGGATTTGTCGCTACGACTCAGTTCAATGGCCGCTGGCAGGTCGAGGTCCACTTCATGATCCCAAGCGGCTCGTGCTTTGAGCGCACCGCTATTTCTATCTTCGGTGCGCAGTGCAGTCTGTGATGGTAGCGGTCTACTCGCTCCGTACGGCCTGTTCAGTGTGGCTTATACTACTACCGGCGATACCCCGATGGCTGCCGCGATGGATACCGCAACGCAGATGACAAGCCAGATGCGACGGACCCGTCCACATTCGCCCCGTGAGCCGCGTGAGAGAACGCAGCGTCGAGTTTCCTTGTAAAGTCTGCTCGGTGTCCCCAGATGTCTGTGATAGTGCCGCCTGAAGTAGTCAGCCATCACCGGAGACATGGTCTCCGGTGAATACCTGTGCCAGAGTTTTAACAGACCGAGCCGGTCACGCTTCTCCAGAGCGCGCCGCAGCCAGCCGGGCAAATGGCGGGTGGAGGTGCAGGAGGCGAAGTCAATAATGGCAGGGCTGGCATCGTCGCGGACCAGAATGTTGCCACTGTTGCCCAAGTCCAGATGCACAAAGCCCTGGCGGTGTATGTCTCCCGACAGCTTCCACAGATCTGAGAAAAATGCTCTGGGCAGCGGCGAGTTGCCACCGGCCTGGCGCAGGGGCAGCCCCTCTATGTAACGGTAACTGATGGTGTGGGCGTTCTTGAGTTTTGCCTGCTGAGGGATGCCCTCCAGGCCCGAGAGACTGTGGAGTGAATGATACTCTCGTTTGGGGACCAGTCGCCCGTAAATTAATGCTCCGGGAAAACCACATTTGCTGTAGTCCTTGATCACTCTTGCACCTACAGGGTGGGTTTCCTTTTCTACAAGGGCCTGCCCCCACCTGTGTCTGTAAAGGTACTCTCTAGTCGTCACGGCTTGACCTCCTATGCTGTTGCCTGCTGTAGGCTATGTAGTATCGGATCCAGCGATTAATCACTGCTCTGGCCCTGGCCCGGTGATTCGAACCAATTGCGCGTGGCGGTGGGCCGTGTCGCCCCGGTGATCGGGGCGTACTTTCGACCGGGTTCATGCCGCGGCAAAGGTTGGGCGAAGGTCTCGGCAGGGATCAGGATTGATGGCCGCCCCCTCCGAGAGCGCGGAACAGACTGATTTCGGCAGCAAGCTGGTTGAACCGGTCAGACAACAATTGTTGTCGGGCGCTGAAGTACTGGCGCTGAGCATCCAGTACCGTCAAATAGTTGTCGACGCCCGCATTGTAGCGATTTTGGGCCAACTCAAAGTATTCACTGTTTGCATCGACCAATGCCTGCTGCGCATCGACCTGTGTCTTGTAGGTTTCGCGTGCGGCAAGGCTGTCGGCCACATCACGGAATGCCTGCTGGACGGTTTTCTGGTATTCAGCCAGACGAATGTCGCGCGTGGTTTCTGCCACTTCCAACCCCGCCTTTAACCGCCCACCGGTAAAAATGGGCAGATTGATTTGCGGGGCGAACAGCCACGCGCCGCTGCCGCCCTCAAACAAACCAGACAGTTCGCTGCTTGCGACGCCGGCATTGGCTGTCAGCGTAATGCTGGGGAAGAATGCCGCTCGGGCAGCGCCAATATCTGCATAGGCTGCCCGTAGTTTGTGTTCGGCTTCCAGAATGTCTGAGCGGCGGCTAAGCAGGCTTGATGGCAAGCCTGCGTCAATCTGGTCCATGGCTATCGGGGGGGTGCCTCTGGACTCCGATAGAGCCGAAGGCAGGTTGTGACCGGTAAAGAAAGCGAGTGCGTTGTACTCCTGCTTTACCAGACGCTCGAAACGTGCGACCTGGGTTCTGGCCTGGTGAACCAGTGTCTGTGCCTGGGTCACGTCCAGAGACGAAGCAACATCGCCTTCAAACCGTTGTCTGATCAGATCGAGGTTTTCCTCATAGCTGTCGAGCGTTGCCTCGGCCAGCTTCAGCTGATCCTGGTTCGTGAGCCAGGACAGGTAGGCGGTGGACACTTCACTGATCAGCGAGGTTTGCAAGCTCCGTTGTGCGTACTCGGTCGCCAGGTAGGCCTCAAGAGCGGCCGCCGAAAGGTTGCGAACCCTGCCGAAGAAGTCGACTTCATAGGTGCTCAAGCCCACGGCTGCATCGTAACGTCCTGACGTTGCCGCCGTGCCGGAAGGGGACAGATCGCCGGGCAGTCGTTGGCGCGTGCTGCCGCCACCAATGCCGAGGTTCGGGTACAGCGCAGACCGTTCTATCTGATATCTGGCGCGCAGCACCTCGACGCTCAGGGCAGCGGTGCGCAGATCCTGATTGTGGTCCAACGTGGCGGAAATCAATTGTTGCAAACCGGTATCGGTGAAAAAGTCCCGCCACTGAATGTCGGCGCTTGCCAGTGACGGCTTGGCACTGGCCCCAACTCCATCATCGGTCGCCAGCCACTCCTCAGGTACCGCGGGCAATGGCTGCTGGTACTGCGGAGCCGTTGAGCAGGCGACAAGCAGGCTGGTACAAGCAGCCGCCAGAATAACGCGATTCAGGTTGTTCATGGGGTCACACCTTCCACTTCCGCTGTGCTGTGTTTGCGCGTCACCATTCCGGTAACAAATACATAGAACAGCGGCACAAAGTAGATCGCCAGGATGGTGGCCGCCAGAGTACCACCGACCACCGCCGTACCTATGGCGTGCTGGCTGGCGCTGGAGGCACCGCTGGCAATGGCCATGGGCAGAACGCCGAAGATGAACGCCAGCGAGGTCATAATGATCGGTCGTAACCGCAGGCGGGCGGCTTCTGCAGTGGCCTGCAGCAGTGGCTTGCCTTCCTGTTCATACAACTGGCGGGCGAACTCCACGATCAGGATGGCGTTTTTCGCCGCCAGCCCCATGGTGGTCAGCATGCCCACCTGGAAGAACACGTCGTTGGAGAAGCCCCGGGCGAGGGTCGCTAGTACGGCACCCAGTACCCCCAAAGGCACCAGCATGATCACCGCAAACGGAATGGACCAGCTTTCATAGAGGGCTGCCAGACAGAGGAACACCACCAGAATCGATATCAGGTATAGCTGCATGGCTTGACTGCCCGCCTGTTTTTCCTCGAAAGACAGGCCGGTGTATTCCAGACCGATCCCCGGCGGCAGTTCCTGCGCTAACCGTTCCAGCACCATCATGGCATCGCCGGTGGCGTAGCCCGGAGTCGGGGAGCCCTGGACCTGCACGGCCGGCACACCTTGGTAACGCTGCAGGCGTGGTGAGCCATAGACCCACTCTCCGGTAGCGAAGGCGGCAAACGGCACCATCTCGCCCTGGGCGTTGCGTACGAACCATTTGTCAAAGTCTTCCGGCGCCAGGCGGGACTCCTGAACACCCTGTACATACACTTTCTTGACCCGGCCATTGTGCAGGAAATCGTTAACGTAACTGGAACCCCAGGCCGCAGACATGGTGGCGTTAATGTCGGCAATGGATACCTGCAGCAAGCGGGCCTTTTCGTCGTCAATGATCACCTGGTATTGGGGCTCATCCGGCAGGCCATTATGGCGCACCATCATCAGTTCAGGGGCTGCGTTGGCCGCCCCCAGGAATTGTCCCATGGCGGCCATCAGGCCCTCGTGGCCGATCGAACCATTGTCCTTCAGGTAGAGGTCAAAGCCGGTGGCGTTACCCAGCTCCAGAATGGCCGGCGGCACGATTGGGAACACGATGGCATCCTTGATCTGGGCAAAACGGCCACCTGCTCGTTCAGCCAGCAGGAACACACTCTTGGCAAACTCTTTCCGGTCAGCAAAGGGCTTCAGGTCCACAAATAGAGTGCCCGAGTTCTGGCCACGGCCGGCAAAGTTGAAACCACGTATCGCCATGACGCTTTTCACGACCTCGGATTCCTGCTCCAGCAGGTAGTTCTGCGCTTCCTCCAGTACGGCCTCCGTGCGCTCAGCGGTGGCATTGGTTGGCAGTTGCACCATCACAATCATCACGCCCTGATCCTCATCCGGCAGGAAGGAAGTGGGCAAGCTGGTGTACAGAAAGCCAACGCCCGCCACCAACAGCAAGTACACACCCATAAAGCGGACTTTACGGCCAATGATGTAGCTCACGCCTTTTTTGTAACGGTCGGCGTTGCGGTTGAAGGTACGGTTAAACCAGCCAAAAAAACCTTTTTTCTCATGCTGTGCATGCGGCTTGAGCATGGTGGCGCACAGGGCGGGGGTCAGAATAAACGCGATCAGCACCGAGAACGACATGGCAGAAGTAATGGTGATCGAGAATTGGCGGTAGATCACCCCGGTGGAGCCTCCAAAGAAGGCCATGGGCAGGAACACCGCGGATATCACCAGGCCGATGCCCAGCAGGGCGCCGGAAATCTGATCCATGGATTTCTTGGCGGCCTCTTTTGGCGACAAGCCTTCTTCTTCCATCAGCCGTTCCACGTTCTCCACCACCACAATGGCATCGTCGACCAGCAGGCCGATGGCCAACACCATGGCGAACATGGTCATCACGTTGATGGTGAAGCCGAATGCAAACAGCACACCGAAGGTCGCCAGCAGCACCACCGGCACTGCCAGGGTGGGGATCAGGGTCGCGCGCCAGCTCTGCAGAAACAGAAACATAACCAGGAACACCAGCACGATGGCTTCGACCAGAGTCATCACCACGGTTTCGATGGACGCGGTAACCACGGGCGTGGTGTCATAGGGGAATACAATCTTCATGCCTTCAGGCAGGAAGGCCTCCAGTTCCGTGAGGGTTTCCTTGACCCGAGTGGCGGTTTCCAGTTGGTTGGCCCCGGTGGCGAGGCGCAGGGCCATGCCGGCGGCCGGCTTGCCGTTATGTTTACCGGTAATGGCGTAGTTTTCGTTACCCAGACTGATATCCGCAACGTCGGTCAGGCGCACCTGGGAGCCATCGGAGTTGACCTTCAACAGAATGTTTTCGAACTCTTCGGGGGTCTTCATGCGCTGTTTGCCGATCACCGTGGCCTGCAGTTGTACACCGTCGGTGGTGGGTAGCCCACCCAGCTGACCGGCCGACACCTGGACGTTCTGAGCGCGCACGGCGTTGATGACGTCTTGCGGGGTAAGCTGATAGCTGTTCAGCTTTTCCGGGTCCAACCACAAGCGCATGGCGTACTGGGAGCCGAACAGCAGGAAGTCACCCACACCCTGGGTGCGGGCAATCGGGTCTTGTATGTTAGACACGATGTAGTCGGCAAGATCGCCCTGATTGTACTCGCCGGTCTCACTCACCAGCGCAGCCACCATCATAAAGTTGATCTTGAACTTCGACACCCGAATGCCCTGGCGTTGCACTTCTTCAGGTAACAGGGGATTGGCCAGCTGCAGTTTGTTCTGCACCTGCACCTGGGCAATGTCCGGATCGGTGCCCTGTTCGAAGGTCGCGACGATCTGCATGCTGCCATCCGAGTTGCTCTCGGAGGAGATGTAACGCAGTCCATCCAGCCCATTCAGTTGCTGTTCAATGACCTGGACCACGGTGTCCTGCACCGTTTGCGCCGACGCTCCCGGGTACATAACGGATAGCGCGATGGCCGGTGGCGCAACATCCGGGAACTGGTTGACGGGCAGGGTCTTGATGGCCAAGCCGCCACCCAGCATCAGCAGCAGCGCGATGACCCACGCAAAAATGGGGCGCTCAATAAAGAAATGAGGCATACAGGCAGCTCCTTACTGTGCGCTTGTGCGAAGGTCGGTTTTAATGGCGAGATTGTTGGCAGGGGAGGCCACTACCGGAATACCCGGCGCCAGTCGCTGCACACCTTCAACCACCACGTCATCACCGGTAGTCAAACCGCTGTTTACCAGCCAGGTATTGCCCACAGTACCGGCGAGTTCCAGGTTGCGGCGCTGAACGGTGTTGTCGTCGCTGACGACCCAAACGGCCGGCACGCCACGGGTGTCGCGGGTTATCGCTTGCTGTGGCACCAGAATGGCATTCTGGCGTACGCCTTCCGTCACCAGGGCGCGCACAAACATGCCCGGCAACAATTTGTCGTCGGGGTTGGGGAATTCGGCGCGCAGCGTCACCGAACCGGTGCCCTCATCAACCACCACTTCGGAGAATTTGAGTACCCCGGAATGGGGGTATGCCTGGCCGTTTTCCAGCATCAGAGACACGTCAACATTGTCGTGCTCATCCGCTTCGATCAGACCCGTTTCAATGGCGTGTTGCAGGTCCAGCAACTTGGTGACGGGCTGAACAATGTCCACGTAGATCGGGTCAAGCTGTGTGATCGTCGCCAGTTCCTGGGATTGACCGTTGGTGACCAGCGCACCTTCGCTCACCCGCGCTCGGCTGATTTTACCGGTAATCGGGGCCTTGACGTCAGTGTAGGCCTGGTTGATGCGGGCAGATTCGTATTCCGCTTCGGCGCTGCGCAGGCTGGCCAGGGCGTCGTCGTATTGCTGGCGACTGATCGCACGGCTGCCCACCAGGTTCTCATAGCGGCTGGCCAGATTGCGGGCGTTCACCAAGCTGGCGTTGGCGCGGGCCAGAGCGGCCCGATAGGGGGCATCGTCAATGCGGTACAGAACCGTGCCTTCTTCCACCACAGAACCCTCGGTAAACAGGCGCTCCTCAATAATGCCATTGACCTGTGGCCGGACTTCAGCGGTGCGCCAGGCTCGGGTTCGGCCGGGCAACTCGGACGTCATCGCCAAGGGCTGTTCAGTGACGTTGTAAATGCCGACCTGGGGCACGGGCCGCTCGGTTTGTTGCTGTTGTGATACTTGGTCACTGCAACCGGCGACAACGAGTGCGGTAAAAAACAGAGTGACGAGCGTGCCGAAACTCGCTGATGAGGTTGTTGGTTTCACGTATTCAGTCCCCGTGTGGTCTTTGTGTGAGCGTATTGCCAAGCGATATGGTATCCGCATTGTGGTACAGCGGCAATTTCGGTTTATACTGCGCTAGCTTTGCTGTTTTGTCCGCTGCTTGACACGGCGCAGTGGTGCAAGCGTAATAACGGGCTAAAGAAAACCGGGAGACGCAGAGGTTAATGAAAGCGACACAACAGGGTGGTCAGATCGAAAGTCGACACGGGGGAATACAGGTGATCGCTCGCGCAGCCGCAATATTGCGTGAACTGGGCGATCATCCCGAAGGTCTGAGCCTCGCAGAGATTGCCAGAGCGGTTGACCTGCCCAGGTCCACAATTCAACGTATTATTGCGGCACTTGAGACCGAGGGTTTCGTAGAGATGGTTGGGAGCCAGGGCGGCCACCGGCTCGGCCCGGAGCTGGGGCGACTGCTGTATCACACGCGCATTGATGTTATTTCGGTGGTTCGCCCATTACTGGCGGATCTTTGTCATGAAGTGGGTGAAACTGTGGTGTTTTGCGGTGTTGAGCACTACCAGGTTCAGGTGCTTGAACGTGTGGTTGCGGAGCAGGAACTGCGCGTGGTGCCGTCGATGGGGAGGATGCAGGTGCCATTTCACTCTACCTCTGTCGGCAAAGCTCTGCTGGCCATCATGACGGACGATGCTATCGCAAAAATACTGGATAAAACCCTCACAACAGACAATCCGGACGCCCCCAAGAGAGAAGCGCTTATGGGGGACATCAGCCGTATTCGCAGCGCAGGATTTGCAGAGGATTATGAGGAGTATATGGCGGGCTTGGCCTCAATTGCAGTCTCTTTGGATACCTATTTTGGCAAGTTCGCCGTGGCGATTGTAGCTCCAATCAGCCGTGCGCTAATCCGCAAACAGGAGTACATGGAGCCGCTGAAGGCTTTCAAGGCGAAGGTGGAGGCTAAAATTGGCGAGTGTTATGGAGAGCCCAGCCATACATGAGCAAGCGAGCCGCTCTCTTGAATCCATGCGGCACTTCGCCGGCCTGAAACTGGATCGCCTGCCGGATGACTTAACTCATGCGCGATGCCTTTATCCATAAGCTCAAGCCTGATGCCTCGGGCCAGAATGTATAAGAAATATTTTCAATAAGTCGCTGAAAATATGGTATTAATGCCCGCAACACGCATATCGAAGGTAATGTTTACATGCTAGATATTGGGGTGCCCGTCAGTGGGCTGC
>TARA_R110001606_G_scaffold94155_1_pt1 | contig 19227 bp, 19 predicted proteins | sample TARA_R110001606 | Tara Oceans TARA_R110001606 (sample SAMEA4398315) | marine metagenome | biome: Polar Biome; feature: [SRF] surface water layer (ENVO:00010504); material: water (ENVO:00002006), including particulate matter (ENVO:01000060) such as... | depth 5 m | reverse complement strand
CATTTGTGATATTCCACCCACAAATGAACCAGCAAAATTATCACTTATCAATCTTCTATCTGGAGTTAAATCTAAATTCGTAAAGGTTGTCTTATTCGGCCCACCACCGTCCAGAACACATGGGTCCCATGGTGCAGGTCTTTGTTGGATTAGACTTTCTCTTAGTCCTAGTGCTCCACCGCCCCAAGACATATTATAGGCCACACCTACCTGTGTTTGTTTATTTGTATTTAATTGTCTAGGTATTATTTCTTCATAATTTTCTACTTTATGTACCCTCCTCCCATTTATATAGAATGTTAGTGTTCCCAACCTATACTCTTTTTCATTAAACCAACTTTGTACTTGTGCACCATGACAATTAAAATCAAAATATGCATCTTCTATGAACCTAGGGTATTGGTCTTTACATGGTTTCACTTCTTGAGTGTGTTCTGTTGGGTGACACCCAAAAGGGCCACCATTATTCGCTACATGACTACCATATCTCTCAAACTTATCAGTCCTAACCTTAACCAAATCATTAACACCACCATTATTATATATCTCACAATCTTCTAGATATAGATTTCTATCAAAAACAACATCGACCTGAATCCAAGTCTCGGCACAATTACCACTTTGTGTTATAAATTGACATATTGGGTCTGAATAACTTTCCTCTATAGTATACCCACATGAGAAACTACTTCCTGTATTGCATGTATTTCCGGATGTTCCACCTTCACCGTGTGATGTTTCAGGTATAATGCCACGCGTGTCTCCTGTTGTTATACATTCACCAGTATATCTAATAGTTCGGTAACCTATTCTCATATCATCAGTTAATCTCACACCAAAAGCGTTACTATAAACGTCATATCTTGGGTCTGGTGATTTATTTTGGTTGGTTAGCTTTACTGCTTTTTCCACCGTATTACAACACCCTGTAACACCTGATACTGTAGCCCACCCACCACTTAATGTGGTACAAGCTGATAAGGTATCTAATTGGGTGTCAGCGGATAGTCCTCCTCTATTTTGGTATTTATCCTCTGCTCTGATTCCTTTATAAAAGAAGAACCCTCCATTATTACTATTCTGTACATTAATAACATTGAGCCCTGCTACACTATAATTTAATAAATGTTGTGGTAAACTATTAGGGGGTATTGTTAATGGACTACAAACATTTGTTGCGAAACCAAATGTAATGCTAGTTGCTGTTGTTATAATATTGATATTGTTCCACCCACTGGTATTGTAACAATTACCGTTTTCACCACACATAAGTGTCTCATCCCCCACTGGTTGACAGCAAGGGTTAATAAACCCTTCACCACCATCACAAATAGTATTACCAATAGTATTTAATTTTAGATAAGTCTCAAAAGACCATCCTTTCTTCGGTCTGGTTGGTAGTACCTCATATGGATAACCATATAATTTATAGAATCCTTGATAAAATCCTCCTCGTAGGTCTTGGTAGTATCCTGAACTATCGAAATTATTTAAAATACTAGTGTCTGTATACCATTCGTTTACTAATCCTGTGGTTGGGTGTCCAAATGCTTTTACTTGTGTCATTTTTAACCTTTTATCGTATACGTGTGGGTCAAACTTTGCTCCGGCCCATCCCCCTGCGGAGAATGAGTCTACTAAGTATAGACAGTACCCGTCTGGCATTGTGTCATAATTAAGTAAACCATTATCCAGACCTGTATATACTATATCACAAATCTCAAACCATAGGGTGGAAGCGGTATAACCATAATTATCAAAAGGACAATCACACATAGATTTTGCTTCAGGCCAAATATTCTTACTTACAACTACAAATGGTCTGTACCCACTATTGATATAATAGGTTGGGGTATTTCCTGTTGGGTACTGAAATGCACATGTTGTTGTGGGTTGTGTGGAACAATTGACATCATTAAGGTCAATCCACACTGGTAGTGTTTCACCGTCACCATAAGCGGTAATTCCACTAGACCATACTACATCTGTATTAAAATCTTTCTCGTCAGATGCTAAAAATAAATCATAATATTCACTATAATTAATTTTAGTATCTAGTTTATTGAAATAAAAATTATTTAAATTTTGTGTTCCCATGTATTAATAAATACTATTTGATTGGTTTAGATATTTATATATAAAAGAAAATGAAAAGAATTGAAGCAATTAGTCATGTTATTAAAGAACTTAAGACACTTAAAGAGGAATTAGGTAGTGGGAAAAGTATTTCTACTTTGGATTTTTTGAGATTATCTGAGGTCTTTAAATTTCAAATAGAGCCTAAATCGGATAGGTTTACCGCGGTGTGTTTGGATGAAGCGGCAAAAATTCAGGATGATGAAAAACATTTAAAAATGATAGATGATATTTTAAGAGATGAGTTAGATGGTGACGATAGTGACGATAGTGACGATAGTGAAGTCGAAGAGGTAACTGAATTGTTGGATTTTGATGGGTCGATACAAAGTAGTAAGATTCCTCCTGGAGCGGATAATGTAAAAACTCTTAGTTCTAGAAAAACAACTGATGATGTAGTTAGAGCCACCAGACAAGCGGGTAGTTGGACCGGAGCTGGTCATTATTTTAAAAGATATTATGGTGAATCTATAGAGGAGTTAGGAGAACATGATATGAGTGAGGTTTTGGGGTTTGAGGATACTGAGTTTAAGGATGCTGAGGAGACTATTGAATATTTTGAGAAGGAGCATGATATGGATGAGATTGAAGCAACTGAAAGAGCTGAATCTATGGGTAAGACCTCCGGTTTAGATAAGAAGGGTCAACAACGATTAACTGAAAAAGAAAGATTAAAAAAACTGTCGGAAGATAAAGCAAAAAATATGATAGAGGTTCTTTTGTCTAAAAAAGAAGAAGGGAGAGAAATTTCTAGTGGTCAGAATTCTTTGTTAGATATAAAAATAAAACAATTGTTTAAATTAGCTTCTGTTGAGGGAGTGTCTCAGGAGGAATTATTAAAAAAAATCAAGTCATTCAATGAATAGTGATTTAAAAGACGATAAATATCCATTACCGGATACCTTAGTTAGTAAGTTAACAACTAATTTGCAGTCACTAAATCCTGGTGATAAAGGGTATGATAGATGTAATAATATGGTAAATGATGGTAGTCTAACCTATTCTCAGGCAAAAAAGTTTAAGTATGAATTAGAAAATGAACTAGAGGATGATGATTACGATGTAGTTGGTGGTGATGATGTTTTAGATTTTATAAATGACTCTCTTGCCAGAAGAAGAGATGGGGTACATAGTTCTAAAAAAATTAGACAGAATTCTGGAGAGGAAAATGTTTTTAAAAAAACCCATACAAAGGATAAATCTAAAAACCCAACTAAAGTAAGAAAAATAAAAGTAGCGACAAATAGTGACGATATAAATAATAATAGAGCTGTTTATGAAGAAATAAACAGAATAAAACAATTAATAAAATAAATAATTATGGCAGATTTTAATCAAAAACAACCAGGTGAAAAATTAACTGATGAATCAGAAAAATTCAGAAAACAAATGATGGTAAAAAATACTTACCAAATAAGTGATAGTGATGGATATAGTCCTAGTCACCCAAACGCTTTATCAAATGGTGATGATAAAGGTAAGGGTAATGCTGTATACCTTGGGGTATATGGTGAGGATATAGGTACTAAAACTGATATTATGGGTAATGGTGAAGTAAACACTGGAAGAATTAATAACCTCAAGACTAATCTTTATAGCAGAAACAACGAATATGGTTCTGGGAATATTGATTCCGGTAATGGTTACGCACCACAACAATAATCTAAAATGAAATTACTCGAGTCATTAATACAATTACTAACTGAAAATGTTTCTAACCAAGTAATTAAAGATGTAATAACTAACAAAAGTACGTGTGAGTTAAAATATCTAGATGATGAGAAGCTACCTGATGGTTCCCAAGCTAGAACCATACAACCGGTAGCTTATGGGTATTCTAAAAAAAATAATCCAGTAGTTAGAGCGTACCAAACTTCAGGGCCCTCTTTAAAAGTTAATAAAGAAGGTGTACCTTTACCTGACTGGAGGTTATTTCGGGTAGATAGGATAAAAAGTATGAAACCTATGAAGGGTGATGATAGTTTATTCTTGACTTTTGACGAACCGCCATTATATAATCCTGTAGGAGATAATTCTATGGATAGACTAATGTACAACTCAAAATTTTAAAATTATGGCAGATATATCAACATTACAACAATCTTTAATAAACGCAAAAAGGGTTATGAATAAAGTAGACGGTGGTGGGTTTACTAAAGGTGGTAATAACCTAACTTCCTCTCACTCGACACAAAATATTAACATGGAGAGTGTCCAACAACATATTAACATGGATAGTGTCCAACAACATATCCCACAACTACCTACCACACCAGAACCAACTTTAAGTACTAGTCCACCTAACTTAAACCCTAAAGCAAATATGAGTACAGAAAGGATTAATAACTCTAAATTACCAGACGTTATTAAAGAAGCAATGATATCTACACCAATACCAGATATACCTTTTAATGGTGGTGGAACTAGTCTAAGTGATGATTTTTTAAGTGGGGTTAAAACCCAAATGGATAAACAAGGTATTTCTACTTCTATCCAACCACAAAGTAATATTGCTGACTTAGTAACAGAATCTATTAAACCTAAGACCCAAAAATTATCATCTAAAAACTTAAAATCGTTAATTAAAGAATCCGTTAAAGAACTTTTAGACGAAGTTGTTAGTACTAAAATTAATGAAAGTATTGGTTTGAGAACCGACATGGGGGAAAATTTTCAGTTCCGCGTTGGTGACAAGGTTTTCTATGGAAAAATCACTTCAACAAAAACAGTAAAATAAGGTCTAGTTGACCTTTGACATATTCGGTTTTTTGCTTTACTATTAATTTATGAATAAAGCAAAATATAGAATTTTAGTACTACCCAGTGATAGAACTGGCGTATCCAAATTTAGGTCTGTTGACCCACATACCTACCTACAAGATATGTACCCCGAAGATTTCTGGGTAGATATAGTTTACGACCCCCCTTACCATGACGATAATTGGTGGAAACAATTTGATTTGGTCCACTACCATAGAAGTATTGGTCCAGATTATGACGCGTCAAAGTCAGTCGCAAAAAGATTAACAAAATGGGGTATCCCACATATTATGGATTTAGATGATTATTGGTTACCTACTCAGGACCATCCGGCTCATATGATTGTTAAAGAAAACAAGATTGATGAGAAGATAAAAGACAATATCCGATTAGCCGGTGCTGTGACTACAACAACAACTATTTTTGCTGAAGAAATATCTAAACTTAATAAGAATGTTTATATATACCCTAACGCTATCGACCATGAAGAAAAACAGTATGTCCCACAACCTATAAAGTCCAATAAAGTTAGAATTGGGTGGTTAGGGGGTTCTTCACATATTAAAGATTTAGAAATTCTTAGTGGTGTTTCTGGTAAATTATATGGTTCAAGAAAAGACCAATTTCAAATTGTTTTGTGTGGATACGACTTACGTGGTTCAATGACAGTATTTGACCAGAAAACTGGTAAACAGACACAAAGGCCAATCAAACCAGAAGAATCAGTCTGGTATAAATATGAACAGATAATGACAGATAACTATAAAATTTTATCTGATGACCCATACAAAGAAGAACTTCTTTCTTTTAAAAAGAAACAAATTACTGGTGATTTAGATTCTAACTATAGAAGAGTCTGGACAAAACCTATAACCACCTATGCGTCAAATTATAATAACTTTGATGTTAGTATTGCCCCTTTAAAAGAGCACGTTTTTAATAAGGTTAAGTCCCAACTTAAGGTAATTGAGGCTGGTTTTCATAAAAAAGCTTTAGTGTTACAGGACTACGGACCATACAGTATTGATTGTATAAATGCTTTTGAGAAGGGTGGTTCTATAAATAAACATGGGAATGCTCTATTAGTCCCTAAAATAAAAAATCACAAAATGTGGTATCAACACCTTAAGAGGTTGATTGATAGTCCTGCTTTGGTTGAGGATTTGGGTGAACGGTTGTATGAGACGGTTTTCCCTAAGTACGCTCTTAAAACAGTTACTCAGGAAAGAGCTGAGTGGTATAGAGAATTAATAAGAAAATCGTAAAATATAAATTATGGAAAAAGTAGAAATTAGTATATTAGAAGATGGGCCTATCTTGGTCAAAGGAAAAACTAGTGTAACTAGGAATGGAGAAAAATTAGAAGTATCAGAGCAGTACGCATTATGTAGATGTGGTCAGACTCATAACCAACCGATGTGTGATGGAACTCACAAATCGTGTAATTTTAAAGGATAAAAATATGTACTATCAAGCAATCGTAGCATACGAAACTGGAGTTGTAGACAACGAAGGTAATGCAAAAGTAAAAAAATTCAAATATATCGTAGAATCAGAATCTGTTTTTGAGGTGAATAAGAGATTAGCTGTATATCTATCAGAAGATACTAGAGACTCGGAAGTGGTTTCTATTGTAAAAGCTCCATATGAGGATATTTTACACCCACAATTAACACCAAAATATTATAATCTTTAATATGGGACGTAAAGAAGGCACGACATGGGAAAGAATTAAGAGTTTAGCTGGAAATAGAAAAGATTCTTTAGATGAGGAACAAATGTTGTCACATTTAGGTGTGGACCGTAATATGTTGAATAAGTTGGAGGAAGAGACTGTTAAATCTGCTATGGAGCAGGTAAAACCTAAAATAGTATACCAGAATACATCAAATAACCCAAATTTAGAATATAAGTATCTGGATGATAGTGGTATGGATTTAAGAGCTGATTTATCAAGACCAGTTACTGTAAAGCCCTTAGAAAGAGTTTTAATACCTACAGGTATTCATTTTGAACTACCTGAAAGTTTTGAGGTACAGGTCAGACCAAGGAGTGGGTTGGCGATAAAAAACGGTATAACAGTATTGAATACACCCGGTACTGTAGATAGGGGGTATAGTGGTGAAATAAAAATAATTTTAATAAATTTAAGTAACGAAAATTTCACTATTACTCATGGGGATAGAATTGCTCAAGCTGTAGTATCTCCAGTTATTTCAGGAAGATGGGCTAATTTAATTAAAGTGGATAACTTAACTAAAACAGAAAGAGGTAGTGGAGGTTTTGGTTCAACAGGTATAGAATAAATGGGACTATCAATAATATTTAGTACGAAAAAAATAAATGAAGATTTTATTGCACTGATTAAATCAACATGTGGTGTGCATAATGCAGAAATTTTACCATATGAGAATCCAGGTAAATACTCACTAAATGAGGTATACAATATGGGATTAGAAAAATCCACTAATGATATTGTGGTTTTTTGTCATGATGATATTAAGTTTGAGACCAAAAACTGGGGTAGGAAAATTTTAAAACATTTTAAAAAGAACAAACCATTCGGAATTGTAGGTGTGGCGGGAACTAGATATATGTCATCAACAGGAAGATGGTGGGACGATTTTTCTAAAATGCATGGGGCTGTATATCACGAACATGAAGGTAAAAAATGGTTAACTAGATATTCTAAAGATACTGGCATTAAATTAACTGAAGTAGCATTAGTAGATGGTTTATTTTTTGGTGTCTCTAAAAGCCGGATTACTAATAGTTTTGATGAGTCCGTCACTGGTTTTCACTTTTATGATGTTGAGTTCTGTTTTTCTAATTATTTGTCAGGTGTTAAGATTGGTGTGTGTACTGATATTAGGATTGCCCACTTATCTATTGGTGTAACTAATGACGAGTGGGAAAAAAATAGAGTCTTATTTGCAGAAAAATATAAAGATGTTTTACCTATCAAAATTAAAAGGACCTTTAGTAATAACGAAAAGTTTGACATACTTTTTGTTAGTGATACATTGGATGATAAGTCTATGGATTTATTACTAAATCTTAAGGGTCTGGGTCATACCATTAGTGTTTGTTCACAATTACCACCAAACCTAATAAATATACTTAATATAAATGGTGTGTCGAATCACCTTCTTAACTCACCACCAGGATATAAAATAGGTGATGGTAAATGGGTTGTTGGTTCAAACGCTGGACCTATACCATCTGAAAATGGTAAAATGTATAAAATAAAAGACATTAAGTTTGATTTGATTCATACTACTGAGAATAGGTTGGTCGAGTACATAAAACATTTTTACCCGACAACACCACAATTTAATAGTGATGATGATGAAGGATTAGATGGGGATATGATAAAAAAATATAAAAATGTTTTATCATGGTAAAAATAGTTTCCGGTTGGAGTAATCGTGGTGGTTCTACCTTTGCATTTATAAGCCTTACAAATGCATTAAATGCTGCGGGATATGATACTACATTTTATGGACCACATGAATGGCACTTAGATAAATGTAAATCTGGTAAAATGAATGAAATAAATGTGAGTAAAAAAGATAAGATGATTTTTCATTTTATACCTTTAAATTCTAGACCACAAGCTGATAAAGTTTTACTATCTTGTCATGAAAAAAATGTTTTCGAGGTAGGTTCAATGCCACAACATTGGGACGAGGTGGTTTTTTTAAATGAAAAACAAAGAAATTATCATCATGGATACACTGGAAAATATAGTATCATACCTAACCTAAAAGAAGTATTAGAAAATACCCCCAAATCTACCGAAACAAAAGGGGTTGCGGGGATTATAGGCTCTATAGATGAAAACAAACAAACACACGTATCCATCCATAAAGCACTTAGGGATGGGTTTAAGAAAGTTATGCTTTTTGGTAATGTTACAGACCCAAACTATTACAATAATTTTGTAAAACCTTTGGTGGACGAAAATGTAATAGAAAGAGGATTCATGAGTGACAAACAAAAAATATATGACGAAGTAGAAGCTGTTTATCTTTCCTCACATAGTGAGGTAGCTTCTTTAGTTAAAGATGAGTGTGAAACTACTGGTACAAAATTTTATGGTAGTAAAGCTACAGACCATGACACAATAAACCTATCTAACGATGAAATAATTACAGAATGGGTTAAACTATTAGAGTTGTGATTGTAGGTGGTGGGTTAATTGCCAAAGCCTTTTCAAAAAAATATGAAAATGATGATAGTGTCATTATTTTTGCGTCTGGGGTGTCTAACTCTGAAGAAAACAACATTTCTAACTTTACTAGGGAAAGAAATTTACTATCACACTTTTTATGCAAGTACCCCAACCTAAAATTTATATATTTTAGTACCATCCTTATAGATTATAAACATAATCCATACTACGCACATAAAAAAGAAATGGAAGACCTAATAAAGGGTAATTCAAAAAATTACCTAATTGTTAGGGTACCACAGTTAATTGGTGTTAGTGGTAATAACAATAATCTTATTAACTATTTAATTACTAATATAAAAAATGGTATCAATATAGATGTGTATGGGGACGTAAAAAGAGCTCTTCTGGATGTCGGTGACCTTGTTAACTTTATAGGATATTGTAAAGATTTATCAACCTGTAAAAGTATTAGTGTCGGTGGTGTGGAACCTATTTCTGTAGTTGACTTATCTAAAAAAATTGGCTATATTTTAAATGTGGAACCTATCATAAAAATTAAAGTTAAAAATGAAGATGATGGGTGGACTAAAATATCAGATAGCACATTTAATAATTTTTTAATTATTAATAAAATTAAGTCTGAAGGTTACACAGAAAAAATAATAAAAAAATACATAAAAATTTAAATTATGGTCATATTAACTGGTTTTTATAACGCGGAAAATTACATAGAACGTTGTTTAACAACAATAAAAAACCAAAAACACACTGATTTTACCTGTTACATAACACACGACCACTCAACCGATAATTCTGTAGAAGTTGTTAGAGAATTTATAAAAGATGATAGTAGGTTTGTTTTGGTGGAAAAAAGTGAAAAGAAACTATACCAAACAGGTAATTTTGATACCGTAATACGTAATAACCCGAACATAAAAGATAATGAAGTTTTAATAGAGGTAGATGGTGACGATTACTTACCTGATAGTGATGTCTTTACTAGGATTAATGAAGTATATAAAAATGATGAGGTTTGGATTGCGAATGGTAGTTTTAAGTACTCCAATAACCAACCAGGATTTTCCCAAAAACAGACTGGGTTTGACAATTTAAGGAACTCTAGATTTACAGCTTCTCATATTAGGACTTGGAGGGCATTTTTATGGAGGAGTATAAAAGAGGAAGATTTGAGAGATGATAATGGGGATTACTGGCAATGGAGTGGTGACTTATGTTTTATGTACCCAATGTTAGAAATGTCCGGGGAAAAACATTATAGATTTATGGACGAAATAAATTATGTATATAACGGAGAAAACCCTATAAACGAACACAAAATAGATATGACTATGGTTAATGACCATGCATTTAAAATAAGAAGTAAAAAACCCTATAAAAAATTACAAAATGAAAGAATTAGATAGTATATTACCATCCCTATTAGGGTACCTTAAAGAAAACAAACCCAAATACCTTTACAATCAAGCATTTGTCCCAGGTAAAAGCCAAGTATTGTATTCTGGGCCTTACTGGGATGAAGAAGAAATTATGGCTGCCATAAAAACTTTTATAGAAGGTAAGTGGGTTGTTGCTGGAGAAAATGTCCATAAATTTGAGCGTAAATTTGGTAAGTTATTTGGAGCCAAGTATGTTCAAATGGTAAACTCGGGTAGTTCAGCTAATTTAGTTTTAATGACAGCTCTTAAGAAGTATTTTGGTTGGGTTGATGGGGACGAAATTATAGTTTCTCCTGTTGGGTTTCCAACTACTATCTCTGTTATAGTACAAAACAATTTAACCCCGGTATTTGTAGATATAGAGTATGACACCTTGAACTTTGATGTTACCAAAATAGAGGAGAAGATTACTTCAAGGACCAAAGCTATATTTGTATCACCAGTATTAGGTAATGTACCTGATATGGATTTTTTAAGTGAGTTGTGTAAAAAACACAATATAAAATTAATAGGTGATAGTTGTGATAGTATAGGTTCTAAATGGGACGGTAAACATTTAAGTGAGTATTATGAAGCTTGGACTTCTTCTTTTTATCCGGCTCATCACATATCCACAGGAGAAGGTGGTGCTGTATGTACTAACATAGCACCATTAAAAAAATTATTTACTAGTTTTGCTTGGTGGGGTAGGGATTGTTATTGTGTTGGGTCTGCTAACTTACTATCTTGTGGTACTTGTGGTAAAAGATTTGATACTTGGTTGGATTCTTATGATGGGATAATAGACCATAAATACGTTTTTACTAATATGGGGTACAATTTAAAACCTATGGACCTACAAGGGTCTATTGGTTTGGTTCAGTTAAAAAAGTTTGAGGAGATAGACACCAATAGAAAACATAGTAAAAAAACCATTGAGGCTATTTTTCTAAAGTATGTGTCTGGGATTAAGGGTGTCTCTATGTTACCAAAAGCTGATACGTGTTGGTTTGGTACACCGTTTATTTGTGAAGATAAAGTATTAAAAGATAAACTAATTTCTTTTCTAGAGGAGAATAAAATCCAAACTAGGAATTACTTTGCTGGTAACATATTAATGCATCCAGGATATAAACATCTAGATGATTTAAATGACTACCCTAACGCAAATAAGGTTTTAGATAAAGTATTTTTTGTTGGTGCTGCACCACATTACACAAAGGAAGTATTTGATTATATAGAAAGTATATTCGTGAATAAATGGGAAAATTAAGAGTTCTAGTATTAGGTGATGGGCTACTTGGTTCAGAGATAGTTAAACAAACCAACTGGGATTGTATTTCTAGAAAGGGTGATGGTTTTGATATTACTGATTTAGAAACCTACAGTCTACTAACTAAGGTAGAGTTTGGTTCGATACAACATTGTGATTATGATGTGATAATTAATTGTATCGCTAATACGGACACCTATAATAAAAATAGAGATATTCATTGGGATGTTAATTATCTAGGGGCATCTAACCTAATAGATTTTTGTAATACCTGGAAGGTTAAGTTAGTTCATATTTCTACCGACTATCTTTACTCTAATTCTGATTCTGAAGCCACAGAAAATACTGTACCAGTTCATTGTAATAATTGGTACGGTTACACAAAATTGTTAAGCGATGGTTTGGTTCAGCTAAGTTCAAAAAATTATCTTTTGTGTAGATGTACCCACAAACCAACACCTTTTCCTTATGATAATGCTTGGATTGACCAGGTTGGTAATTTTGACTATTGTCCTAACATATCAAAACTTATCATTTCTATGGTGACGGGTAATTTAAGTGGTCTATATAATGTCGGTACTGAAACAAAAACAATTTACGAGTTAGCCTCGGAAACTAGAAAAGTTAAAAAATCTTACTCACCGTCACACGTACCTAAAAATTTATCAATGAATATTAATAAATTAGATACTGCTCTAAATAAACCATTTTTTTCTATCGCAATCCCAACTTATGGTTACGGTGGTAGGGGTGCTGAGTTTTTGGAACATAGTTTAATTATTTTAAATAACCAGACCTTTCAAGATTTTGAGGTGGTTTTATCTGACCATAGTGAAGATGATACTATAAAAGACATTTATATTAAGTGGTCAGATAAATTAAATATAAAATATTTTAGAAATCCAAAAGGTAGGGGTATTATTTCCCCAAATATAAACAATGCTATGAAGTTATGTTCCGGAAAATGGATTAAAGTTTTATTTCAGGATGATTTTCTATATGACGAAAATTCCTTAAAAATACAATCAGATTTTCTTATTTCACAACCTAACATTACTTGGTTGATGACTAAATTCTATCACAGTAATGATGGTAAGTCTTACTATAGACTTTATAACCCATACTGGAATAATCTGATGTGGACCGGTAACAACACTATGGGATGTCCAAGTGGCATGACCATTAAAAATAAAAATTTACTTTTATTTGACGAGGGGTTAAATTGGTTGATGGATGTAGATTACTATAAACGTATGTTTGATTTACATGGTGAACCTTCTATACTGGAAGAAATAACTGTTGTTAATAGAACTTGGGGGGAGAGGTTAACCGACACAATCCCACAATCACTAAAGGATAAAGAATTTAATATGTTAAAATTAAAATATGCTTAATTTAGAAAATGTAACCTTAGTAATCCTAAGTTCTATTAAGTTAGATAAATCTATAAAAGCTTTAGAATATAGTTGTGGGGGCATTAATTTTGGTTCTGTGAAGTTAGTGTCTCATGAAAAACCAGATAATTTACCGGATTTTATAACTCATGAATTTTGTCCCAAAATGTCTAATGTAGATGAGTGGAACTATGCCGCTATATACGAATTGCCAAAACATATCGAAACCGAATTTTGTATTTTAGTACATGATGACGGTTTTATAGTAAATCCTGATTCTTGGAGGGACGAGTTTTTAAAATATGATTATATTGGGGCTCCTTGGTCCCTACCAAACGATGATTTTTCATATAGAGATATTAATGGTGACTTAATTAGGGTTGGTAATAGTGTTTCTTTAAGGAGTAAAAAACTATTAGATTTACCTATAAAATTAAATCTGGAGTGGAAGTCCTTTCACGGATATTACAATGAAGATGGTTATATTTGTGTAAATTATAGACACAGATATATAGAGAATGGGTGTAATTTTGCTGATATTAATGTGGCCAAGTATTTTTCTCACGAAGCCATGATACCTGAAATACAAGGAATAAAGCCTTTTGCCTTTCATAGGCATTATGGTTCAAATAGTATATACCCTAATTATGGAAAATAAAAAAAAAACAATGGAAAAAATAGTAATAACTGGTGGTTTGGGGTATATCGGTACCGAACTATGTAAGCTTTATTCTGGTGAAGCTAGATTTAAAGAAATAACAGTAATAGATAATAGGTTTGTGTCTGAAAGGGTTAAACAACTTAGAGACTGGGGCATAAACTTTATACAATCATCAATCCTGGATGAGACTGTTTTATCTAGGGAATTGGGGAATGCGGACGCTATAATACATTTAGCTGGCATTACTGATGTTGCGTATGTTAAAACACAATCTAATAAAGAACACGATAACCAAGTAAAACAGATAGGAATAGACGGCACAAAAAATGTTATAAAATACGCTAATAAAAACGCTAGGATTATATTTCCCTCAACCCATGTCGTATACGAAGGTTTTAAGGAAACAAAAACTGATATACCAGAATCAGAACCAACTTGTCCAGTATTAACTTATGCAAAAGGAAAAGCACAGTCAGAAAAAGATTTAGATAATTCTAACCTTAATTATGTTGTATTAAGATTGGCCTCTGTTTATGGTTATTCAACAGACACTATGAGAATGGGTATCATGCCAAATCTATTCTCTAAAATAGCATCTCAGAATGGTACTATAAGTTTATTTTCTGGTGGCATACAATTAAAAAGTTTGGTTCCTTTGATGGACGTTTCTAGGTGTATGAAGTTTATGGCGGAAAATGATGAGATTAATAGAGAAACTTTTCACTTATCTAAAGAAACTATAACCGTTCGAGGGGTTGCTGAACTATGTAAAAAAATTAACCCTAAATTAACACTTATAGATACTGATGACGAAATACCAAATTTGGGTTACACCATTTCAAATAAGAAACTACTATCAACTGGTTTTAAGTTTAGATATGATTTAGAACAATGTTTAGAAGAAATGATTAATAATTGGTCATCTAAGAATATGTCGGAGGACTTGGAGTACCTAGATAAAGGGGGTAACGAATATATTGACGATAGGGGTATCATACGTAATTATGAGTTAACCGAACCAATTAATTTAATAGGTTATATAGAATCAAAAATAGGCACCGTTAGAGCTAACCACTACCACCCAATCCAAGAACAAAAATGTCTATTAATTAAGGGTCAATATATTAGTGTTATTAAAGACCTGTCAATACCAAATGCACCAATAGAAACTAAAGTAATAAATGAAGGTGATATTGCAATAATAAAACCAAATGTAGCTCACACAATGGTTTTCACTAAAGATTCTATTTTCTTAAATCTTGTTAGGGGTGAAAGAGAACATGAGAATTATGGTACAACCCACACAATGCCTTATGTATTAGTTGACGAACAAACTAGAGTTAGACTCCTTGAGAGTTATAGAACTGATTGTAGGGGTTGTGGTTATACGGATTTAATGCGTGTTATTTCTTTAGGTAATTCGCCTTTAGCAAATAATTTAAAAGAGTCTTCTACCGAAGATTCTGAAAAGTACCCTTTAGAGGTAAATTATTGTCCTAAATGTCATAACTGCCAATTATCTGTTAGTGTCCCACCACAAAAAATGTTCGACAATTACCTATATGTATCCTCAACAGCAAAATCATTTAGAAAACATTTCGAAGATGTTTCTAAGGAATATATGGTAGAGTTTGGGTTAAACGATAGAACTTTAGTGATTGATATAGGTAGTAATGATGGTATAGCCCTTAAACCATTACAAAAAAATGGTATTCCCGTACTTGGTGTTGAGCCAGCTGTTAATATAGCTAAATTAGCTAACGATAGTGGGGTAAAGACCATAAATAGTTATTTTAACTCAGACACTGTAGATTCCATTATTAGTGAATATGGAAAAGCTAGACTTGTTACAGCTTCTAATATCTTCGCTCATTCTGACAAATTAGTGAATATAACAAAAGATGCTTTTAGAGTGTTAAATAATGATGGTTCATTTGTGATAGAAGTACAATACTTACTTAACACAATGACGGATTTAACCTTTGACAATATTTATCACGAACATGTAAATTACTGGAGTGTGACTTCACTAAATAACTTTTTTAACGGTTTAGGTTTTACCCTATACAAAGTAAAACAAATAGACACTCATGGTGGTTCAATTCGTGTTTTTATTAAACGAAATCCTGGTATGGTTGACTCTAGTGTTGGTAAGTTTATAATCAATGAAGATAACTTTGGATTGACGGATTTTGCCACTTACCAATCTTTTGGTGATAAAATATCCGAACTTAAAGATAACGTTAATAAAAACATTAGTTATTTAAAATCAAAGTATGGCACTCTTGTTGGTTATGGTTCTCCAGCTAAAGCAACCACATTTTTAAATTATTTTGAGGTGGACCACAATGATATCGATTATATTGTGGAAGATAATAGTATGAAACATGGTAAGTTTATTCCTGGTGTTAACATACCTATACGTAATAAAGAGTATTGTGTGGATAACCTACCTAAAATTATAATTGTTATGGCTTGGAACTTTTTTGAAGACATAAAAAGAAATAATCAGGATTTAATAGATATGGGGGTTGTTTTTATAAACATAAAAGACTTGCAGGATAGTAATTTTAAATAATGGTACTACTAGAATCCACCAATTTAGCTAATATGTGTGATTACACTTTCGGGGACCAATCAAGTATTATTAATAACATTACTGGTGGGTTTATGAAAGAGGCCAATATCACCAACAAAGAATTTATAAAGAAATACGAACTGGTAAAACTTTCAAATAAAGGATATATGACTTTATTTATAGACAATATAAGATTGTATAATAGAGATATTCAATTCTTAAAAGAGAGTGACCGACCTTACGTTGAGGGCCTACTATCTAAGAATGATTTGTTATCTCTTTGTTCAAAATTACCTGACATGAATTTTATAATCTTTACTGGTTTTGAGGATACCCCTATAGATGATTTTATTTTTGATAAGATACCTAATAATGTTTTATCTATTTTTGCGGCAAATGCCATATCTTTTGGTGGCAAGGTTCACCCAATACCATACGGACTAAAAAGAGCGATGGGACCACATGATACTAAGAAAAATGAAATCATGTTAAATTTGATTGATGTTGAGGTATCCCCAGAAAAACTACTATATCTAAACCATACTGTTAGTAATAATTTTTCTGCTAGAGGTGATATCCACGATGTATTTAAAAATTATGATTGGGCTACTGTAACGCTTGGTGGTTTAGATTATGAAACGTACCTAATGGAGTTAAAAAACCATAAATTTATGATATCCCCAATAGGTAACGCTATAGATTGTGATTGTCATAGAAACTGGGAATTGTTTTATATGAAAAGAGTTCCCATAGTAAAAAGATGTGAGTATTTGGAATTTATATTTAAGGGTTATCCGGTTCTGTTCGTTGATGATTTTTCTGAGGTGACCGAAGAGTTATTACTTTCTAGTGACCATCTATACAAAAAAGCTCTAGATATGGATTATAAAAAATTAGATTTGTCCGTATTGTTCGACTCATATATAAAAAAATCTTTAAAAAATTAACATTATGATTGTCTCTAAAATTATAGGTGGTTTAGGTAACCAAATGTTCCAATACGCCTACGCAAAAAATATATCTTTATTAAACAACACAGAACTTTATTTAGATACTGTATTTTTTGGTGGTGAACAGGACCCACTGGTAGCTAGTGGTGTTGGTCATAGGGAGTTTACACTTAGTAAATTTCCTAACCTAACTATGAATTTAAATATACCAGAGTCCTTACCTAATTTACACACTCTTGTGGATAGTTGGGTTTTTTCATCAAACGACATGCCTAACGATAATTATTTTATACATGGTTATTGGCAAAGTGAAAAATATTTTAAAGAGTCTAAAGATACAATCATTAGTGAATTTTCTCCTAACGATAAAACCATAAAAAAACTAACCGATAAGTACCCCCAAATTAACACAAATACCGTATCTATGCATATTAGAAGAACGGATGCTTTACGTTCTGATTTTCACCCAGTACAGAATATAGAGTATTATAAGAATGCTTTAGAGATTTTAGGGGGTTACGACAATATTTTTGTATTTTCAGATGACATAGCCTGGTGTAAAGATAATATGTTTTTTAACAATATGATATTTGTTGAGGGTAATTCTGACATAGAAGACCTATGGTTAATGTCGTTATGTAAAAAAAATATTATTGTTAACTCATCCTTTAGTTGGTGGGGTGCGTACCTAAATAGGTTTGTGGGAAAAGAGGTTGTTGCTCCAACTATGTGGTTTGGTCCTAGTGCTGGTTTAAATACTAGTGACATTATACCGGATGACTGGCACAAACTTTAATGCAATATATGGTAGATATTTAAAATAAATTAATTATATTTTAGACATAAATAATAATATATGAAAGGTGTATCAGTTATAGGGATGGGTAAATTAGGTTTATGTTTTGCACTTAACCTGGATAAGGTTAATTACAGGGTAGATGGTTATGATATAAACAAAGATTATTTGGCCAGCTTAAAAAATAAAACTTTTTACTCTGACGAACCTGGGGTAAACGAACTATTAAAAAATTCTAAAAATTTATATTTACATAACGAATTAAAAAAAATAATGCATAACAATGTAATTTTTGTTATAGTACACACACCATCATTACCTAACGGAAAATACGACCATAAACATATTGAGTCGGTAAAAATGGATTTGATTTCTTTGGGTATACAAAAAACCACCAAACACCTGGTTATTAATTGCACCACCTTCCCTGGTTATTGTGACGAATTACAAAAAGATTTAAAACCGTACAATTACACAGTTAGTTATAACCCAGAATTTATAGCACAAGGAACTATATTAAAGGACCAAGTTAATGCTGATACTGTATTAATTGGTGAGGCAAACCCAACTATCGGAAATGTTATTGAAAATATATATATCGACCACTGTATCTCAAATCCTAGAATATGTAAGATGGATAGAATTAGTGCGGAAATAACTAAATTATCTTTAAATTGTTTCCTAACAACTAAAATATCATTCGCTAATATGGTTGGGGACATATCTAACAAGGTTGGTGGTAGTACCAATAAAATATTAGAAGCTATTGGTTCTGATAGTAGGATTGGTGGTAAGTATTTAATGTGGGGGTATGGTTATGGTGGTCCTTGTTTTCCTAGGGATAACAGAGCTTTACATATTTTCGCGGAAGAAAATGGTATCGACGCACAAATATCTAAAGCTACCGACAAAATGAACGAACTACACCTAACCTACCAAGTAGAAGAATTTGTAAGGACTAACCCAGATAAAGATGTTCCAGTAGTCTTTGATTATGTCACCTACAAACCACAAAGTACAATGTTAGAGGAATCACAACAATTAAAATTTGCTTTAGCCTTACAAA
>TARA_R110001606_G_scaffold32085_2_pt1 | contig 19271 bp, 2 predicted proteins | sample TARA_R110001606 | Tara Oceans TARA_R110001606 (sample SAMEA4398315) | marine metagenome | biome: Polar Biome; feature: [SRF] surface water layer (ENVO:00010504); material: water (ENVO:00002006), including particulate matter (ENVO:01000060) such as... | depth 5 m | reverse complement strand
ATTCAAAATCATTATAATTATCTATTGTTTTTTCAGTGTATCCTTCTGTTTTGTTTACTTCTCTTACTATCTTATCATACTCTGTTTCAACTTCACCCAGCATTTTGTTAAGATACTCTTCAGTTATTTTAACCTCTCCATCAGTTTTTTCAACAGCCTTAAGGATAGGTAGTGAAACAAAATCTCCAGTGTTTGATTCAGCAATAACTTTAATATCAACTAATGCAGATGCAAAATCTTGATTAGTTTCATTACCAAATTCATCAGTTGTTTGATAGGTTGTAGTTTTAACTTTACCCGTTACTGCATTATAATCTAATAAATATGAATTAATTAGATTTGATATAAATTCTGCAGGGTTTGAATCTCCAAAAGATACTCCTGGTTTTTTATTTATATCTAAACTATTGTTAGCTTTATAGTTACCATCTTCATCTACATTTAAGTTAACCATTTTAGAACCTATCATTCTTGATATTCTTAATTTACCCTGAGTCACTAATGCTTTAAACTTAGGGTCATTAAGTAAATAATTTGTTTCTAAAAATACATCCGTGTCTTTTAAATTAGTAATTGCATCTTCTGTATTTAACTCTGCAACTTTTTCTAAGTGCATTGTTGGTTGTTGATGAGCGTATATTAAATTACCTTTAGGATCTAAGAATACAGTGTTACCAACAGACTCATCAAAAATAGCATTACCTCTTGCCATTTTTTGTATTCTACTTTTTACATCACCTGTATCAGCTGCAACAGAATCTTCTGACACATCATTGTCTGATACAATATCATCAACATTTAAAAATAAATTAGCTCCATATACACCACCAGAAAAATTATGAGCACTTATTGAATAGATAAATTCTTGAATATCTTCTGCAATAACAGGTTCTGCTTCTGCAAACATTTGTTTATTTCTTGCTTGTAAAGGTGTTAAGTTTTCTAAGTTTGAAATTATACTAAATTTAATATATTCAGGACTTAATTTTATACCTATGTATTGTTGTAAATAAAGAGATAAGTAACCAGACCTAGTATTTAAAGCCTCGTCAGTCATAGAACTATTTTCACCTTGATCTAAACTTTTCATAAAGCCATCTAAAAATGTTCCTGCTTTATTTCTATAGTTTTTGTCTTTAGAAAGTTTTTCAAATACATCTCCATATGCATTACCCCAAACATCTGTTTGACTATTAGCATCATCTTTATGATTTGCAGCATATAAATTAGTAATACCTTTAGAAGGATCATTTTCAGCAAAAATATAATCCACTCTAAATTGTGTAAACCCTTTTATTATTGATTGGAAAAATAAAGGATTACTTATTTCATTTAACTTATATTCACCTGCTGTTAACTGAGTTGATTCTAAACCACCTAATCCTATTTCATTAAGTATTCTATCAACAACAGCCCCGGTTGCTTCATTAGATTGACCAAACATTTCCATTTTAGCAATCATGCTTTTAGGATCATTTGTATTCTTTAAAGATTTTAATAATCCATTATATGCGTCAACATAATTAACTGGTTCATCATACTCTACACCAAATCTATCTTCTGTTCTAATTGTAGTTGTTGCAATAAATTTTCTAATCTCAGAACTTAAAGATTTAAAACCACCAATTTGATTAGCTTGTGAATCCCATTCTTCAGCTGCCTTTACAACTCCTTCTGCTGTAAAGTCTTGCTGTTCTAGTTCTTCTAATTGATCTTCAACTTGAACATCAAACAATGTTAAATATGTAGATACCGCAGTACTAATATCATCAAATGCATTATCTAAACCTTCATAATATTCAGTTAACTCTTCCTCTATATCTAAAAAATCATCACGGTCAGAATAAAATAAATCTTCTCTATCAGGATTGTACCTTTCTATAAATTCATCAATTGTATTTGACAACAATTCTTTTGGATTGTATTCACCAGTAAACTCTTCTGAATCACTAAGGTTTTTTACAGAATTTAAATACATTGCACCAATAGTTCCTATCATTGCATTCTGTTCTTTTTGAGAAAAGTATTTTATTATTTCAATTTTCTTACCTTTTTCTTGAACAATGCCATTTACTATATTTGGTCTAAATACAAACTCTCTTGACATAGGGATTGCTTTCATAGCAATATTAGTTATACCAGATTTATTGTCTAGTATCTCTGCATTAACAAAGTCAGTATTTGTAAATCTATTATTTGCTTTTTCTACAGATTTATATTTACCTGTATCAATTTTATTAAACAATAAGTCTAGCTCATTAGGTGAATAACTTAAAAATAAATTTTTAATCCACTCAAGTATACGTGTAAATAAGCTTTTAACTTCTGATGATGTATTAGCAGAACTTGGATTCATCTTAAATTCTTCAAACCTGTCTGCTAAATACTCTTCATAAAGTGTATCTTCTAGCTCTTGTCTCCCCATTTTTTGATATACAGGGCTTAATTCTTTTAATTCAGATAAAGCTTGTGCTAATGTCTTACCTTCTTTTTTAAGTTCTGCAAGCTTCTCTTGTTTAGCTAATCTTAGATATTTTTTAATTTCAGTTTCACTAAGCAGCATTCTGAATACAGCATGAAACGCTTCATGATATTTGAATGGGTTTAGTTTACCAGTGTATATCTTACCAACAAGATCCATACCTCCGGTTAACTTACCAAGCTCAATTGCAAACGCACCAGCAGTAATACCATTATTTTTTAATCTTCTACCAAGATCTTCAATATCTTCAATTTGTATAAAGTCAGGAAGGTTTTCCTTTGCCCATGCAATAAAAGTATCTATATCTTCAACATCTTGACCATCAAAATTATCTACAATTTTATAACCTAAACTATTTGTAAGTTTTTTAATCTCAGAATTTAAATCTTTTAATGCTTGATCATCACGCCTCTCTTGTCTAATTTGTTTATTTATTTCAGATTTAGTAAGACCTGAATCTTTTAGTTCATTCTGTCTTCTAAGACTAAACTCTTTTTTAGCTTTTTTAAGTTCTTTTTCTTTACGGTTTATCTCTGCTATAATTGTTTCATTATTAGACTCAGCTTGGTTACCATCTTTGTTTTTCTTTTTAGCAGCTTCTGCACTAGCTATATCACTTTCTTGCACAAGAGGTCCTATATTTTTTGCATCATGAGCTTCAACTACCATTTGCTCTTGCCCAGTAAGTTCTTGCCTATTTAAAATCTTTTCTCTTATACCTTTTAATATACCTTCTGGTATAATATCAAACTCTATATTAAGTAACTCTGCAAATATTTCATCTGTTAATTCTTGTGATTCTGGGTTAGTCTCTTCAACATCTTCTGTTTCTTCAATTACACTTGATCTTTGTGGTTCTACTAATTTATTAGCTTGAAGTGCAGCTGAGTCAGTATAAACAAACTGACCTTTTATGTTTTTTCTAATCTCTGGAGCTACTGTAGCTGAAACAACACCAGTAAGAGAATCAACACTTGTAATAATTTTGGGCAAGTTATTAACAAAACTATCTTTTGTTAATTGTAATTTAATTTCTTTATATTCTGTTTTATTCTTTTTTGCTTTTCCTAATTCTGTCTTTTGATCAGCTGCCCAGTTAGCATTAATTGTTTCAACAAAACTTTCAATAGTACTTACACCTTCCATTATCTCTTTAGACAATGTCATTTTATAATTTTCACCAGTTATTTTGTTTGCGTAATAAACAGATAACTTACCATATTGTGTAACACCTATATTTAAATATTCTCCTGGTTTTAATGAAATATAAAATTCACTTTCTAACTTTTCATTGTAATCATTATTGTACTGTGCAGGATCATAACTATCTGTTTTAATTTTTAATTTACCATCTGTAAAGTTTTCATCTAGTGTTTTTTGCATTTGATTAAGAACACCTTCAGTTCCAAATAAAATGTCATTTAATTCTTCTGTTTCAAGTTTATCAGATTTTAACTGAACAAATGTTATTGTTCCATTTGGTAATTTAATAGCAGCAACATATCTGCCCATTTTTAAATCATTAATATTTGTAAACTTTTTTCCCCCCTTAACATACTTACCTAAAGCTTCTTCTATTTCTTGTTGAGTGCTTGACATTCTCATTTCTCCTTCAGGAGTAGTAGTGTCTATATCAGATATAATATTTGTTTGTATGCTTGGGTTACCATTGTCATCATATACAGTACGCACATCATATATAAAAACATCACCATTCATAGTCTTATAATCTAAATCTTCCCAAGGTGTATTGTAATTATTGCCTTTAGAATCTTTAAATGCTAATTGACCAGAGCTGATCATAAATTTAATATTAGGGAAATCAGTTAAATTAAATATACCTGATGTATTTTTTCCTAATTTATCTTTAAAGTCTTTATTTATTAATTGTGAATATGCATATCTTTTTCTAATCAAGGCTGCAGCACTTTTATCATTTTCTGTAATAAATAATCTTTCAGCTTGCTCAGTAGTAATTTTTGCACCATCAATTACTGATCCATCAACATCTCTAAGTATTGTACTATCCATTCCTACCAATACACCCACTGGCTTGTTTCCTAGCATTAATGTTACTTGAAACTCATTTGCACCTGATGCTAACCCAGAATTATTTTTATAACCAGTAGCAGTTCTAGACTTTCTAAAACTTGGATCTTTTTTATTACCATTTTCATCTACTATAGATATTTCTTCTTGAACTTTATCATATTCAGGATTCTTTTCTACAACAACCCTAAGATTAATCATTTGAATAGGAGTGAGTGTTCTTAAAAACTCTTGCCAATCTTGAGCAGCTTGTTCTGGTGTTCTGTTGTCATTTTGTCCTTGCTCATGTAGTTTAAAGCCTGGCAATACTCTTTTACCTTGATATGGATAAAACCTAACAGGTTGATCCATTTTTAATCTAGTTACTTTATCAGCTTTTAAATCTGCTTTTTCTACTAGAGCTTTCTTCCAACCCTCTTCTTTCCATTGGTTTTCAGTTTTATAAACTCTATCATCTTTACCTTTTCTTGCATTCTTTTTATCTATTGGAACTAAGTAAAGATTTTTATTATTTTTAAGCATTCCTGCTGTAGTTCTAATCATCCACTTTTTTCCAGATGAGTCAACAACTATATCACCTGTTGTAAACTCCATCCCAGCAAAACTAAAAACAGTTTTCTTTGGTAAGTTGTTTTCTATAAACTTAGCACCCTTAAGTGCCTCAGCCTTAGTAGCATAGCTTTTTTTAATATGGTTTTCTTTTGGGTCTAATGCTGCATATTTTTCTGATGCATTTTTATTGTCTTTATCTACAATAGTATAAAATGTAGATTTAGATCCGTCCTTTTCAGTGACATTTGTTTCCACAACAAACACTCCAGTTTTTGATGTTGGGTTTAATATCTTTTCATTAGCATCAAACTTATCTTCTTTAATAGTCTCTTCAGAACTTTTAGACATAGATATATCTGAATGACTTACATTGTTTTTTGTTAGTATTCCATTTGATCCAACTATTAAAGGATTTTTAGAATTAGAATCTATCCACTCTTCAAATGTTTTTTCTTCTTTAACACTTGATGATTCAGCCTCATACATTTTAGATAACTCATATCTTGACCTAAGAATACCAGCACCGCCATCTTTACTTCTTATCCATTGAGGGTAAGATAGCAATGAGCCTATACCATTAAGAGCCCAATCCTCTTTATACTCATCAAACTTTTGTTTTAATATAATAGATGTATTAGAATCTGAATCTAAGAAAGATTGTAATGCAGCTAATCTTGCAGCTTGTTTTTCCATTTTAGATATAGGATCATCATCTTGATCAGATGGTACAACTATATCACCAGTTTCAGGTGTATTATCTTCAGGATCTAAAACTGTTTCAGACGTATCATCTTGTTGAGTTTCAGCCTGCTTATCCCCTTGCATTTGTCTAAAGTTCTTTTGAACTCTTTCTATAGCTTGCCATCCTGTAGGATCACTTTTTGGTGTAATAGCACCGTCTTCATCAAAATATTGAGATGGAATAGTACCATCTTCTAAAAACTTTTTAGTCTGTCCTGGTTCAGGTTGAATCCCTTTTTCTGCTAAAGATCTTAAAAACTCTATACGTTCTTGTTGGGCTACATATTTTTCAAGTCTTATTAGCTGGTTATTTTTCTTTTTATGATCCTCCCAAATACCTTTCATAACTAAAGACATTCTTTCAGCAAGCTCAAGCATGTTGTCAGGATTCATAAGGTTTTCCATTGCCTTAAAATAATCTTGAGCTCTTCCTTTCAAGAAACCGTAATCAACTATCTTTTTTAATACTTCATCTATATTTGTACCAAATACAAAATCATCATTTTGTTCTGCTATAAATTTTAAATAAGCTTCAAATGCAGGTTTAAGTTTTGAAATTTTTCTTCTATCAAATACACCACCCTCAGTAGTTATTTTACCATCTTCACCACGTATAACTAAACCATTTCTTGAAGTTTGATTTTCTGTTGCAGTAAAAATATCATAGTAGTTTTGTAATAACTTTAGTTTTTGTTCTTTTATTTTTTTTCTTTTTGGATCAGTTTCAACCTTTATGTCTTCTTTTAATAAGTCTAATTCAGTAAGTAAACCTTTGAGAGAAGTGAGTGCAGCAATATCTCCAGCAGAAAGATTTTTTAATACTTCTTCAGATGATAAAGATTGATATATTTCATTAGATCTTTTTAAAGATTGTTCAAATGTATCTTTGCTAAACATCATCATCATTCTTGACTGCTCATATGCAATAGATCTTAATGTTTCTTCATGATGTTTTCTTGTTCCTTTTTTAAATTTCTTTGGGTCAAATGGATTAACATATTCATCTTTAAGCTCATTATAGGTTGTTTCAATTTCATCCATTCTATTTAACATATCATCTGCACGTGATCTTAATTTTTCTGGTGTAGAATTTACATCAGAAAATGCTTCTTTAATAGTTTGATTGTCCATTGATTTAAATGCTGTTATCTGTTCTCTAAACGCATTTAATTGTCCTGATTGTAAAACTGTATGAATTGCATTAAATATTGCATGATCTTTATCATTTATAAACTCTAATATATTATCAGAGTATGCTGATCCCATCATCCTTGTATTTAATTCTTTTTGCATTAAAGCATTTAATCTTTTAGGATCAAAATATAAATTAGGATCTTGATATACTTTATTTAATACATCAACTGTGTTTTTTATATATTCTTCTTTAGCAGCTTTATAGTCTGTTACTTCAGTTGTACCTTTAACTTTATCTTGTACTCTCCTCATTAAGTTTGGCATTCCTTGAAATAAAACTTTTTGAGGTCCTTGAACCATACCACCCATTAAAAATCCTGACATAAATGTATGAAGACCTTGACCACTCATTTGTGAACTAAGGCCTTTGCCAATTGCTTCTGAAGTAGCAACTGATTTTTTCATGTTATCAATAGTTTTATAATCACCAAAGAAACTTTGCTCTCCACTGTTATATGCATCAACCATTTCAGCTAATTGAACATCCATAGCTATAGAAAGATCTTGTTCATAAAGACCTTTATAATAAGCCTTTACTCCAGTTGCTGTTGCTTCTTGAAATAATTCTTGGAAACCTTCTGCTAAATTAGCAGTACCGTATCTTAATCCTGTAGCAGCAAGATGTTTAGCACTTCCTGCTAACCCAACTTTATACATTTTTCTAAATACATCTAGACCTAATGCATTTAAAACTCCAGAACCTTCTCCTATATCATAAAAATGTTTTTTAACACTTTTAGGATTTCTTAATAATCTACCCATAGGTCCAGATAAACTTTCATCCATCAACCTACCCATAGGTTTAAATCCTCTCATTGCACCATCTAATACAAGCTTATTACTAAGATATATAATGGGCATATTAATTAGTTGTGTTTTTAATGCAGCACCTTTTGAAAGACCTGCAACAACTTTCATTTCTTCCATGGTTGGATCTACACCATCTTTAGCATTTTTAAAAAATTGATAGTATTTGTCTCTTTCTTCTAGTTCTATTAAACCAGCTTCCATTTTGGATTCAGACCAAGCTGCATTAACCGCTCTTATATCTCTATAAAATCCACCAAAATAAGCAGCTCCTTTAGCCATTTGAGTCATATTGTCTCCAGCTTTAGCTGCATGCTTAATTTTTTTATGCTGATATATAAGTTCTGGTGTAAGAAATCCAGCCATGTTATCACCTAATGATCTTGCTCCTGCTCTTGATGCTGCCCAAAATCTTTTTGCTGTATTAATTTGTTGCAAGCGTTTCATCATAGCTGAACCAGCAGAAGTATATGTTTTCATTTTAAACAATGAACCAATAGCTTTACCTGCTCTACCCACATCATACATAGTTTTTGCTCCAGCAACGGGTGCTAAAGCACCACCAGAAAGAGCTGTGGCTCCCCATAATGCTAATTCTTCTAGAGCAATACTTGATATAATCCCCACTGTATATGAACTATTAAGAAATAGATCATTAAAAAATCCTCTTGTACCTCCACTACCTGATCTACCTATCCTCATAGCATCATCCATAGCTTGTGCACCAATTAAATCAGAACTAAATACATCACCAGTAAACATGTCACCTATAGACCTCCATCCTGATGTAAATGCAGGACCCCACATAGCAGCCCATTGACCTCTCGTTCTTGTAAAGTTATCCCACTTGCTTGAATTAGTTTGATACAACTCTTCATTATTTGCAAAAGGGTGAAAACCTAAATCATTAAATCTAGGGTGACGGTAGTATCTGTCCATTTCAAATCTTTGTGCACCATAATAAAAAGGATCTTTATATCCAGGAGTTTTGTTTGGTCCAGCTGCATCTATAGCAACTCCTTGAGTTTGTGACATTATTGCACGTCTTCCATTTGCTGAATTAAAATCTGGAACACCAGAAGATTCACCAAAAGGATTAAAAGTTGAACCAGCTCTTCCTGGATAAATATCATTTAAATCATTGTTAGGTGCAATAGATGATGGGTATTTATCTAAGTCAACAGCAGCAGCATCAATCATATCTTTAAATGGTTGATTTATCTCCATATTGGGCATACCTTCTGTTGCAAAATCTATAGCACTTTCAAAAGTTTCTACATCATATCCTGGCATAGATGGATATGGTTGATCAAAAGTTACTTCATTTGGTTGCTGTATTTCACTTGGTAGTTGTATATCTTCTGCTTGCATAGATATACTGTTTGCATCAGGATTTAAATTTTCTGTACTAAGGTTTAAATCTGCGCTTACATTTGGATCTTGAGTTGTTGCAGCTTCAAGATTCATTTCTTCCCCTGTGATGTTTAAATCATCTGCCATACTAAAAATATTTATTTGGTTTTAGAGTTTTTCCAGTTAGCCTGTGCTGCAATATTTTTTTGCAATAGTTCAGTTAAATATGCATCTGTTGTTACAGTAAGTTGATCTAACTGTGATTTATCAATAATTAAAGGTTCTGCATATACTGGATCAGGCTCTATATTTCCTGTTGTAGGATTTAAGCCATATGTTGTCATTTGTCTTACATAACCGCCACCTGGATTTTTGTATATACTATATGATCCACCATTTACAATTTCACTCGTAAATTCATTGTCTTGTTGTATAATCATATCTGTAGCAGACATAACTTGATTAATAGATTTGTATGGATTATTGTCATATATTTCTGGTATAGCAATTGTTATGCCTGACTCCATAAAACTTTGAAATTCAGCCTTACCTAGGTCAGTGTCAGGAAAAAATTGTTTATACTTTCCTCCATAATCAGGTCCAGGTACAATATTAATACCAGCATAATCTTTTTCTATATCAGGACCACCTATGTTTTCAACATATGATGTAGTTAACACAGGGCGTTTTGCTCTATCATTATTTTTACCATACTGAGTATTCATGTCATTAATAATTAACTCATATAGTTTTTTTGCTGTTTCACTTTCGTCTGCTGTTATGCTTTCAAACTTTTCTGCAGATCTATCATCACCTAAACCAAATCTTATTTCTCCAGGAGGTGCATTTGCTATTGATTGAAAAACACTATTAAATTGATCTAATGCAAGTTGAGATTTATTAAAATGATCATATGTAGTACTATATGTTTTGTACATGGTTTGACCGGTACCTTCATATGGTTGACCAAGCATATATGCATTTACATTAAATCCTGGTAATCCATTCTCTCCACCTGAATCAGGATCTTTCATTATTGCATCCATAGCTCCTAACATTCCATCTTCACCCTTTTCCCAAGAACCATCATCATTTTTATCATCATTACCATCATAAAGATCTGCTGCGTGTTGTCTTGCCTTATTTTCATTAAACTTCCATGTATTTCCTGCATTATATCTACCACCTTCTCTAACTGAACCCTCACCAACAAAATTTGGAGTATATGACCAATAAGATTGAGCAGAAGTTTCATAATCATTCCATAAAGCATTGTTATTATATACTAAAAATGGATAATCATCTCTGTCTCCACTAGCACCATTAGCCATAAGTTGATTCCTTTGATTTTCCGGAAGTCTCATTACATCAACATATAGCTCAATATATTCATCTTTAGATAGCATTCTTCTCCCAGTATTATCATACTCATCATATCCTCCTACAGCAGAATTTTTTGAACCCCCGTCTCCATCAGTATTCATTTTAGTGGTCACACCATCAGCAGACCAAATACCGTTCTTAGCCATTACTATTTGCCTTTCTGTTAATAAAGGTAATGGCACATCTGCACCTACAGATGTTTGTTCAGATTGTAATGCCCAGTCATATACTTGAGCATATTGAGCATTCATTTCTTCAACAGCTGCATTAAATTGAACTTCAGATGAATATGTTTGATTGTATCCTGTTTGTAATTTTATTGCTGTATTACCATCAATACCTAATGAAGGTACATTAGTGTAAACTCTAGCTCCACTTTCAGTGGTTGTTACAGCTTCAAATTTTTGTCTTGCATTATTATATATTCTAGTAAACTCTGCTTCATTTTCAGGTAAAGAAAGATCTTGAAATGCAACAGGTAATGATGCTGTTTTTTGAGTTACTTCTTTTGTTTCAGGATTAACAATAGAATAAGTCATTTCACTACCTGACTGACTAAGCCAATCTACATCTTGAAAACTTCCTGGTAAAGATGTAATCATATCTGTAACCCATGCTGCTTTATCATTATGTATTTTTTTTGAAAATTTATTTAATGTTTCATTATTATACGTAAAAGTATTAAAGTCTATAGCTGATCCAGTTACATCAGCACCTGTTTCTGTAGCTCTCATTCCTCCTATACCACCAATACCTGCACCAACATTATTTTCTGATTGATTTTTATATTGTTCTAGTGCTAAATCATATTTTGCTTTTGTATGAATCTTGTTCATATCATAAGCATTTTGAATAGCCATTTTGTTAAGGTTATACTTATGCTGGTGTTCCATTTTCTTAAATGGATTAGCTTCAAATGTTTGTTCAGCATCTACTTGGCTGTATGCTACAGCAGCTTGTGACATTAAAGGTCCCATTACACTAGCCATATAATTACCATATGCTTTATTCATTAGCTGATTCATATCAGATGTAGGAGCTTTAGCTTCTTTAATTCTTTCTGTAGTAAGTTGAGCAGTCTGTTTTTGAAGCTTTAGTTCAAGCATTTTTTTAAGATACACTTCTTCTTCAGCAGTACCAGGTATAATGTTGTGTTGTTTTTTATATTGCTCCCAATTAGATACTGCATTTTCATTAGATTTAATAGCAGTATTTTGTTGAGCTAAAGATTCTATATCTTTATTAGTTTGAGTTTTATTTTGATTTTCAGCCCAAGCTTTATTAGCTCCATCAACACTTCCGTACTTTTGAATATTTTCTGGATTATTTGCAAAAGATCTAGCTTTATTTCTAGCCTGTACTCTATAACCGTTAATAACTACGGGATCACGCATTACAGTCTCTCTTAAATATTCAGCTGCTGGATTTTTATATATTGGTATATTATTATCTGCTTCATCTTTTTTAAGCGTTCCATCCTGCTCTCTTTCATATCCAACTATTTGTCTAGTAAGAGCTGTACCATTTTGTGTAGTTATAACCCAATCACCTTCTAATGTAGTTTGTTTAATAGATAAACCACTATCCTTTAGAGCTTCAAAAGATCTTTCATATAGATTAGGGTTTTCTACATATGTAGGATTTGACATGCTTAAAGCACCCTTAGCATCTTTAGTTTTGTATTGATCCATTTGCCATTTAAGATCTTCTACACCATCTCCCCAATATTTATCTCTTACTTCTTCTGTATCAGATGACATATAATTATTAGCCATCTGCATTTGTTTTTGATACATCTTAGTAAAAGTCATATCTTTTATTAATGCTTTGTTTTCAAAAAATGGTTTAAACAAACCTTTAGCAACATCTACATTTTGAGATAAAGAAAGATCCATTCCTGAAACTTGTTTAAGACCATTACTTAATTGATTAGCATACTGTTCTCTTTCTGCCATATTATCTTCTCTAGACATATCTGCATATACAACCTTACTATATAAATCATTTAATGACTTATAGTTACTATCATATCTATCTTGTCTTACAGACAAGACATCAGACAAAAATTTATAGTCTGGTTTAAATGTTTCTAGTTGAGGTACGTAATCTTTTACGCCTTTTAAATAAGTTGCCATATTACAAAGATAATAAATTTTTATAGTTTGTGATCATTATATCAATACACTTTTAAAGTTTAATAACCCTTAAGAGGGGAAAACCAATTTCTTAATGCTCTACCTTTTTTAAGCAGGTTCTTTCTTCTTGTTTCTTTTCCAAATTTACCTGATGAAGTTCCATCACTTTGATAACCACTTGTTATTGTAGCTGCATTTCTCTGACCACTTGTTTTTCCCTTCTTAGTTGCTGTTGAACTATAAGGAAACATTTCATTAATCTGTTCAGTTGTAAAATTACCTGAATCTTCTAACTTTTTTCTTTCAATTAGATAATTATCTACAGATGTTTGTTGAGATACATAGTTAGGATCAGCATAAAAGTCTTTAGCATTAGTAATGTCAATCATACCTCCTGAATTTGGATCAATATTAAAGTTAGGATAAATACTATTTAAGTTAGAAGTATTAGCTCTATTAGTATAAGCATTTTGCAATTGCTTTGTAATAGCAGCATTAGCTTGTCTTAATGCATTATCATAACTTTGTTCAGTTAACATTGTGTTATCATAAAGCTGCTTTTGCTCATTATTGTTTAACACTTGAGTTTTATATTGTAATTCTGCATTTTTAACATTTGTTGTATTAGCAATAGTAACATTATCTGATTGAACTTTATTAATTGCGTCAGCTATTTGTTTTCCAGCTACACCTTGAGCCTTAGCTTGTACAGCAGCTGCTCTTTGTGGGCCTGCAAAAGTTGAAGCTGTATTAGCAGCAATTACTGCTTGCTCTCCTATTGCTGCAATTTCTCTTGTAGGATCTTTAAATACAGGATCTATTTGCATTAGATTATATTCAGGTGCCCATGGGTAATATTTTTTAAGACTAAATTTGTTGTCCATTGCGTTAGCAATACCCATTCTATCTTGCAACCAGAAATCTGCATCTGGAGTTTCAGGTGGTTTAACAGGTGGTGGAGGAATAATTTTTTCACTACATTCACATCCTGAACCATCTTCTGCATTGTATGGTGTCCAAGTACCTCCCGCTTCACTACACAATGTTGCAAGTTCTTCTGCGTTTGAACAGGGTACAGCTTCTGTTTCATTAACTTCAGTGTTTGTTTCTACTTGTCTATTAGTTGTATTACCCCACACACCATCAGCAGATGAAACCGTACCCTCAAAAAGACTTTCATCACCAACACCTGTATGTTGATAATCTGCTGAACCATCACCTCCAACTGTATTCATTGATTTTCCTCCAATATACCCTCCTTGTACAATTTTTATTTCATCTTCTGTTAGTGGTGTGAAATCCTCATTTCTAGCAATCATCTCTTTATATTTCCAATTCTTGCCTTTTTTATCATTTGTATCTTTTTCACCATCTACATAATTATATTGACTGTCCCATTCTGGACCGCTTAATTCATCTTCACTATAATTATCATTCATCCATCTATTTTGATTTTGAAATCTATTATAAAGTTTATGATATTCTTCTTCTGAAACAGCACCACTTCCTGCAACTTCTTTATATGCATTATATCTATCAGTTCTATACTGTATAGCATCAGGAGTATCTGCCATATAATTTTCAGTCCAATCCTCTGTACCACTTGTACGGTTAATTGTTTTTGATGTACCTTCTTTATTTATTCTTTGTTTGTTAACATCAACAGGATTTACTTTTGGTTTTTGGTTCTTAGTTGTAATTTGTTTATAAAGAAGTCTTTGATTTGGATCTTTACTGTTAGCTAATTTTTTTAATTCTCTTTTGCTATATGTATATCCATTATATTCAATTCCTTCTTTAGCCATTGGTAAATCACCACCATTTTTAAAAGAGTATGATGCACCAAATGTTGTTTGAGGATTATTAAGTATATTTTCTGTACCAACATTAACATTAAAGTTTCCTTTATTAAAGTTAAGTCTTGCACCTAAACCTTCTCCATAAGGACTAAGTGGTGTATTTAAACTACCTTGAACGCCAACTGAATCAGTATCATTTATATTAAAATCAAGACCTGCAACACCACTCAAATAAGGATTAGCATATGTAAGAGGATTAGTTCTTTGCATTCCTGTATTACGTGTAGTACCATCTGAGTTTTCTACAATCCAATCATATGGCTTATTACCCATGCCTAAACCAATACCAGCTCTACCTTCTGCATATCCTCTAAGACCGTCACCTGAAACATTAATTCCTCCCATATAATCTAGATTTGCTACATTGTTACCTCTATCTAAAAAATCTGAATTTATAAATGCATTGGTAGATTTATTAAGATTTATAGCATCTAACCCAAGATTAAAACCGTCATATTTTTGTAACGTTGAATTAGGCATTCCCATAGCGTTACTATAACCTATATCTTCATTAGTAGAAAAATTTCTACCAGTAAGTAATACATCTGGATTTGTGCTATTGCCAATATTAATGTTTGCTTGAGTGTCATTTAATTCACCTAGTTTTTGATAAGAAGGTAATCCTCCACCGTATCTTGCAGCCCATTGTGCACCAACATAATATGGGTTATCTGTATCGCTATAGTTTAAAGGTAATCCTGCTGCATCAAAACCAGATGACCCATCTTCATTGTTTAATGCGTTTGGATTTGTACCTTTTGCATATGTTATATTACCATGTTTAACATATCTATCATCATCATTGTTATTATTGTTATTATTGTTATTATATACTATAGTGTTATTTACATTATCATTATCATTATTATTAGGTAATGCTTGTCCTGGATATACTCTGTTATATGCTTCAGTATATTCTGGTGAAGGTGTATTAGGTGGTGTACCTCCCATCTTAATGTGATTCTCCCAAAAGTCTACCATTTCAGAATCATAATTTTGATTTGTAAATGAATTATTATATTGTTGATTAGCTGAATTAAATCTTGCTTTAAATTCATTATCATATTGGGTCATTTGATTTCCTAATGCTGTTTCATAGTTTTGCATATTAGCATTTGTTTCACTAATATAGTTTGCATATATATTTTCTGGTCTAAGATGTAAAGGTAAGTTTGAAGTATTTATATTAGTTTGGTTAGAGTCATTTTCAATAACCCCATATGGCTGATTATAACTTGTGTTATCTTGAACTGCTGGTGGAAGATCAAACATAAAGTCTTTACCCATTTGAGCTTTATATAAATTAGACATTTGTCCTCCTCGTTTCCCCATAGCCATAGGTTGTTGCATAGGTGGTTGTGGTGGCATCATACCTTGAGGTGGTGCCATTTGTTGTTGTTGAGCCATACCTTGAGGTGCTCCCATTTGTTGTTGTTGTTGAGCCATCATTTGTTGTTGTTGCATAGCAGCTTGTTGTTGCGCTTGTTGCTCTTTAGCCATCATAATTTGTGCTCTTTGTTCAAATGGAAGTTGCATCATCATTTTTTGTTCTGCTTCTTGAGCACTAATCTGCTCTACTTGTTGTGAAAACTCTAAAGGATTTATACCTTTTTCAGTAAGGTATGGGTATGATGCTAAAGGTACTCCATCTTCAAATTGTTTTTTTGCTTCTTGTAAAAATGCAAGCTGAGATAATGATTTTTTATTTTTATTTAACATATACTCTGCAGTATCAATAGTAATATTATCTGAATGTTGGTCATCAAGTATGCCAATAAATTTATTTAATTCATATGCTTTAGAAACTTTTGCTGGCGTAATTTTCTTTTTAGACGTAATACCCATTTCAGCTAATTCATATTTATCTAATTTCATTTTAGATGTGTCAGAATATATAAATGATTGAGGTGGTAGATTTAATGGTGTCCCACCACTATGATGTCTTTTACCTCCTATATTATAAAGTTCAAAGTTACCATCATTGTTCATGTCTGTAAGAACTGTTTCACCTTTTTCAGCTTCTAAGTTTGCTTCTTCTCTAGGGATACTAGGAAGTGAAGATGCTATTCTTCCAGATACATCATTTGATTGTGTATCATCATATCCTGATGTTGGTAACGGAGGCATTGTAACTAAACCAAAATTTCTCTGGTCTCCAGTAGATGAACCACCCATTGCCATTGTATTAACTATTTTTCCATTTACTACAGAATATCCTTTTGGTAATTTTTTAATATTTACTTTCATGATTATATTATTTCTAAGTCTGCTCCTGCAGCAATTAATTCTTTATACATATTTGCATCTATTTCAGCTTCACCTCCATCATTGTAAAATGATCCACCATTTTTTGCAAAGGTAAGATAATTAGAAATCTCTGCACCATACTTACCTTGTCTTGTTGTTATTTTATCTTCTGCTCTAAATATTCCACTATTAACATCATAATCACCTTTAGATCCAGAAAGATCTGCATCTCTAGATGCAAACATATTATCTGACAAATATGCATTTTGCATTTGATTATTTAATGTTTTACTTTCTTCTCTTTGTCTTAAAAGTGGATTTAAAGCTTTAGCGATTCTTGTACCACCAGCACCAATATTTTGATATGTTTGTCCTACCTTACTATCTACTGCTCTATTTTTAATATTCCAAAGTGTATCTCCAAAAGATGGATTAGCATCTTTATTATCTTTATTAAGTTGTTCTTCTCTTAAGGCTCTCATAATACCTTCTTCTGTTTCATTTTGATCATATTCATCCATTGCTACTAAATCACCGTCAAACCCAAGCTCATTAGCTCTATCAAATCTATTTAAATTTTCTTGAGTTCCTTCATATTTTGGCATGTTATCAAGAGTCTCATCCATTTTCTTACCAAATTCTTTTTGATTTTGTTTTGTTTCTTTGCTAGTAGGTATGATAGTATTACCAATTGTTCTACCTTCTGCACTAGCAGTTTTAAATGCCATCATGTCTTGATTCATCTGCATCTGATTATCCAATTCTGGATTGCTAAAATCAGGAACACTTAATGGATTTGTGTCAACTTGATTCATTTGCAATGTAGGATTTTGCATTCTCTTATTCATATCTGCAGAAAATGCATCAAAGCTATCCATTGATCTATTTACAGACTGATTCATTGCATACATCCTATCATCTGCATTAAAGAATGGTTCTGTTTTTTCAGGAGCTTGTGTTTGATTTTCAAGCATGTTCATACTTAAAGGATTAACTTGTAATTCAGTGTTAAAGTTTGTTGGCGTAAATTGATTAGTCAAAGGATTATAACCAGAAGAACCAGGGCTTCCTGCAAATTGAAATTTTTGTAAATTTGTTTCAGATCCATATTTAGTAAGATTTATTTCATCAGAGTTTGATGTTTCTTCTTCACGGTCAGTCAACATATTGTCTATATATAAAGGGTCACCATCTTGTGTTCCACTCGGAGAAAATGCACCTACAACATTACTAGTTATACTTTGATCATCAAGTACACCTGTATATTTTGCAGTATCATTTGCTAAACCAATTCCACCGGCCGTCCATCCTACTGGGCCAGGTATAGCTGAAGTAGCATTAAGCAAAGCATTTTCAGTATGTGTTTTTACTCCTTCATCATCTCCTGTTATTCCAGCATAGGCTGCTCTTCCTCCAGATATTAATGTATTAGCTGCATCTGCAAAAATCCCATAGGCTGGTGTTAATCCACCGGCTGTTAATCCTGTTTGTGTATAATCTAAAATATCACTAGTATTTTCTTTTACACTATCCCACGCATCAGAAAACCAACCACCTGCTTGTCTAATAGGTAAGCCAAATCCTACTGAAAATTCTGAGCCTGTATTTCTATTATAACCCGCCTTAATGTTGATAGGTCCAAAACGTCCATACCCACCAAAAGTAGTACCATCATCACCCATTAAATCTTTATTAGCATAAGCACCTAATTCAAATTGAGTAGGTGTTCTCCAATTATGTGAATTACCTCCTACTTCTCCAGTATATCCTAATGAAGCCAATCCTTTCATATACTTATTCAAATCTACATTAGTTCCATTTAATCCATCATCTATACTAGAATTTTCAGTAGCACGTAAACCATAGTTTCCACCAAGATATGTTTTAAGACCACCTGTCCCTCCGCTAGGATTAAAAGTATATCCTCCACTCAATCCAAATGATGATGTAAATTCATCATCTAACTTACCTACTGACATTGTTGCTCCTAGTTCACCAATATGTTCAGAATCATATTCTCTGTTTTGACATGGAGCAAAAACTTTACCTCCTGAATCTATTATTGGTGCATTAGCACAAAATTCTCTTAATCCATTTTGTGCTTTAGGTAGTGAACCACCATATTTTGCCCTTGCAGGTTGATCAACGTCATCCATAACTATTTCATTAAAGTACTGTTTTAACTTAGGTAATACTTCTCCTTTCTTTTTATTATACTCTATTTGATAATTTTCATTTTCTGTATTGTAACCCTGATTTATTTGATCCTTAACACCTTTATGTATTGCATTTATAACTTCAGTAGCTCTTTTCTTTTTACGTTTATTCCCACCCTTGTAATCTCCTAGTAAAGAATTATAGTCAGAATATTTGTGTTTATCTTTTAAATTACTTTGACTAGTGTTAAATATAGTATTAAAGGCATCCATATCCATAGATGCATTATCTTCTGCATTTATAATATTATCC
>TARA_R110001606_G_scaffold12028_7_pt1 | contig 19281 bp, 15 predicted proteins | sample TARA_R110001606 | Tara Oceans TARA_R110001606 (sample SAMEA4398315) | marine metagenome | biome: Polar Biome; feature: [SRF] surface water layer (ENVO:00010504); material: water (ENVO:00002006), including particulate matter (ENVO:01000060) such as... | depth 5 m | reverse complement strand
ATGCCAGTAATCCTTGGGGTAACTAGGTGCTAGGTGCTAGGTGCTAACAAATGTTTTAATAATTAAGCTGGCAGTGCCAGCTTTGTTGCGTTTATACGGATACTTTTCATAAATGTTCTAATGTACTTTCATTTAAAAAACGACTTAGCTTTTTCAGATTTAAGCCCTCATTTATTTCTCATTCTTTCCTCTTTGTGCAATAAAATTTTAGTGAATTATTCACAAAGAAATTAAGGTTCGCTGCGCTTAAAGAGCTAGCCTACGTAAATAGAGCCGATTTGATTAATTATTGGCTCTAATCGTATCACTGCAGCACCCTTTCATTTAATACATAATCATTTTGACAGCGGTTACTAGCAACAATGCGGCGAAGATTTTTTTGATCAAAGAAACCGGTAAGTGATGGGTGGCTTTGGCGCCTAACGGGGCGGTAAACCAGGATGTGCAAATAATACCGAATAACGCTGGTAAATACACAAATCCAGTAAATCCATCGGCAAGCTGGTACACAGTGCTACCTGAGCTGATGTAACCAATTGAACCAAATAATGCGATAACAATGCCGCATGCGGATGCACACCCTATGGCTTTTTTCATATCGACTGAGAAGAACGTTAACAATGGTACCAAAAGCGCGCCTCCGCCAATACCGATCATCGCAGACAAGCCGCCGGTGATAGTGGTCATAATGGTTAACACACCTTTATTGGGCATGTCACGCTCAACCGATGGCTCACGCTTATTACTTACAAACATCTTTATCGCAATAAGTACCACTGTGACAGCAAACACTAAGCGAACAACCTGCTCAGGTAATAGTGCCGCTATAAAGCCACTGATAAGCGCCCCCAGTGCAACGCCCGTCATTACCCAAGGAGCAAGAGTCCATGGAACATTGCCATTTTTATGATGTGCGATTGCGGAAGACGTTGATGTAAATAATATTGATGCTAATGACGTTGCAATTGCGGCAATAACGACTTGCTCAGCTGGTAGAATTTCAAAATGCAGTAAAATAATACTCAACACAGGAACAATAACCAGTCCGCCCCCAATACCTAGCAGCCCTGCTAAAAAACCTACGCCACTGCCAAGTAAGGCGCAGTATAAAATCAACATTATCAATTCACTCATTGCGTTTATCTCTTATTATAATTTGGGAGCACTCATGCTAAATGAATGCGATTCTATTTCCTATTGAGCAGCTATCACTCACCATATTGGCCGCGAGTATATCAATATAACTGATGCCTATTGATATATTTGGCTACATTAAGCCCTGAATAATCCTCATGTTTTAGATGAAACAAATACAAGTCACCCATCTAGAAGTCTAAATGTTTGGATAGCCAAGTTGGAACTCTGTTTTTTCAAGTGCCACTTCAGATAATTTATCGCTAATGGCGTGCAATATTATTAGTTGATGAATACAGCTCATGTTTTAGGTGAAATTAAACCGTTTTTATTCATGTACCGATACACGTATAAATAGCTCAACTCTTAGAGGCAACACAGTTTTACAGCGGTTTTAATCAAGCCATCAGGCACAACACAAAAACTGTGAACATCACTTACCGAGAGATCAGTAACGTTAATTCGCTCAAGAGCACAGCATAAACGCAGGTTTTAAATCAGATAATTGGATACAGATCACAATGACTAAAGATTTCACATTTACTATTAAGAGTATTTGTCTCGATGAAAATTATCATCCAGCAGCTAATACACGTATCACTACCAATTTTGCAAACTTGGCCAGAGGCAGTTATCGCCAAGCAAACTTACGCAACGCCTTAAAAATGATCGATAACCGTTTTAATGCCTTGGCGCAGTGGGATAACCCAAAAGCGGATCGTTATTCTGTAGAGCTTGAAATCATCTCTGTTGATATGGATATTGCTGGCAGTGGTAATAGCTTTCCATCGATTGAAATATTGAAAACAAATATTGTTGATCATCACACTAACAAACGCATTGAAGGTATTGTAGGAAATAATTTTTCCTCCTATGTGCGCGACTATGATTTTAGTGTATTACTGCAAGAACATAATAAAGATCAGCCTAAATTTAGTATTCCTGATAACTTTGGCGAGCTGCATGGCAAACTATTTAAATATTTTCTTAGTTCTGACAGCTACAAAAAGCACTTTAAAAAGCCGCCAGTAATATGCCTAAGTGTTTCGGATAACAAGACCTATCATCGTACTGAAAATCAACACCCTGCGTTAGGTGTTGAATATCAGCCAAATGAACCGTCTTTGACTGAACAATATTTCAAAAAAATGGGCTTGCAGGTGCGTTATTTTATGCCGCCAAATAGTGTAGCGCCCTTAGCCTTTTATTTTGTTGGTGATTTGCTAAATGATTACACTCATCTTGAGCTTATTAGCACTATTAGCACAATGGAGACATTTCAAAAAATCTACCGACCAGAGATCTATAATGCCAATGCGACTGCGGGGAAATCATATCAACCAAATTTGAAGAACCTAGATCATTCACTCACGCAAATTGTTTATGACCGTGAAGAGCGCAGTAAATTGGCGAATGAACAGGGGAAATTTGCTGAGCAGCACTTCATCAAGCCATATCAAACAGTGCTTGAGCAATGGTCTGCTAATTACGCGTAATAGCGAGTTCAATCGTTAGATTCAATCGCAACTTAAAAAGTTAACCCAAATAAATGGCATTATTTATTATGAAAACATCTATTAGCAAAACAATATTACCGACTTCAACTGCAGGCAGCTTACCTAAACCTTCATGGCTTGCAGAGCCAGAGACTCTTTGGTCACCTTGGAAACTTCAAGGTGATGAATTAATTGACGGCAAACACGATGCATTACGGCTCTCTCTACAAGAGCAACAACGTGCAGGTATTGATATTGTCAGTGATGGCGAACAAACACGCCAACACTTTGTTACCACATTTATTGAGCACCTTAACGGTGTAGATTTTGAAAACCGTAAAACGGTGAGAATTCGTGACCGCTATGATGCCAGTGTACCTACTGTGGTAGGTCCTGTTAGTCGTATAAAACCGGTTTTTGTTGATGATGCTAAGTTTTTACGCAGCCAAACCAAACAACCGATCAAATGGGCGCTACCAGGTCCTATGACTATGATAGATACACTTTATGATGACCATTATAAAAGCCGCGAACAGCTCGCTTGGGAATTTGCCAAAATTCTTAATCAAGAAGCCAAAGAACTAGAAGCTGCGGGGGTTGATATCATTCAATTTGATGAGCCTGCATTTAACGTGTTTTTTGATGAGGTAAATGATTGGGGAATTGCGTGTTTAGAAAGAGCCATTGAAGGCCTTCAATGCGAAACGGCCGTGCATATTTGTTATGGTTATGGCATCAAAGCCAATACAGATTGGAAAAAAACGTTAGGCTCAGAATGGCGACAATACGAAGAAGCATTTCCAAAACTGCAGCAATCTAATATTGATATTATCTCATTAGAATGTCACAACTCTCATGTACCAATGGAACTACTTGAACTTATTCGCGGTAAAAAAGTAATGGTAGGCGCCATTGACGTTGCCACCAATACCATAGAAACACCAGAGGAAGTGGCAAATACGCTACGTAAAGCACTGCAGTTTGTCGATGCTGACAAGCTCTACCCGTGTTCTAACTGTGGTATGGCTCCGCTACCTCGGGCAGTTGCAAGAGGTAAGCTCAATGCGTTAACCGCAGGCGCAGAGATTATTAGAAATGAGCTGGCTCAAAGTAATTAAAATCTAATTTATTTCATGAGGTGGAGTAACCACCTCGTCCTAATTTATTTTCAACAATTACACTTACTACAAATACAATAAGCCTATATACACATAAAGTATTTAATACCCGCGCTTTTGCCAAAACTCAATTTCTGACATGGACTCTTGTTCAAACACTGAAAATGTTTTATCGGCAATCAGTTTACCGTTTAGCTCTATGGTCATACGCCAATCGCCTATCTTATTGCTTATAGGTTGCCACAAGGTATCACCTAGGTAAAAGTGCCAGTCATTGTCTTTAACGTATTCAAAGCCGTCAAATGGTGGCATTACCTCACCATCAGCATCCGGTATATCAGGATGGTATATACAATAATGAAGTTTTTCGCCTTTGGCTTTTTTAATATTAATGATAAAACCAAACTCCACATCGAGTTGTGCGGGTACTTTTGTGGTAAATGCTTGAATTTGCGGTAAGGCTTTTGATGATGAGTCCCACTTTGTATAAATACCAAAGCTTTGCATAGTGATCACGGGCTTAGTTTTTGCCATTATTTATCCTTTTTTTGATGCATTAGTTTAACGTATTTATACGGCAAAATTAAGCGCCAAAACGTTTAGGATCTTTAGGATAGAAAAAATCAGGCTGGCGATCACACAAGGCAAACTCACGGGTATTTTTGTAAGGTAGTTTCATAAACCCGGCAACCCCCACATCAGTAATGCTCACCGCATATTGCATCAACTTATTAAGCAAGCGCTTAAACTGTGCTTCTTTAGTGCCATCTAACAAACGATAGTAATGATGTATTTTCATTCTATCAGGTAAAGCTTCAAAAATAATGCAGCCGGTATGATGTATTTGGTTTAACTCAAATACGCATTTGATCACTTTTTTAGGTAGCTGCAGTTGCTCGTCCGGATCTTTACCGTCTTCAAAATAAGAATGTGGTCGGGTGACTTCTGAGCTTTTTAAATTCATTACCTCATAGTCAAGCTCTGGAAGTTGTTCAAACTTAAATGCCCCTGTGCCATCACGCTCCAGTTGAATGGTCTTTCTTGCATCAAATAAACAACACTTAAATAAGCCTTTTTGATGAATGCCTTGTGCCAACATCACGGTATTATTAACCGCTTGGGTAAAAGCATGGCCTAAACTTTCATCATGCATGATCAGTGATGATTCAACGAACAGTGATTCTTCTTTCCAATGAAAGCTTAAGCCCCCTACTACTGGGTATTTTGCTAATCGGCTGATAGAGGCTAAAAATGCTTTTTCAGTATCACCGGTGTCAAACAGGAATTCTTTATAATACCGGTCCAATTGAGCGTCATTTACATCAAGCAGTTGTTGATTGTGGTCGGCTTGGCGTAAAAATTGTTTACGTGAGCTATAAACCACAGTATCAGGTCGTTCGTCATCGTTACCAAACCAAAATGGAATATTGGCTCGCACATCTTCAGCTAAATTGAGCTCTGGTAAATATGCTTTAGCCATAGCAGGCATATTACGCATAAAGTAATCACCCGCCCCGTCTCTTGTAATTTTATTTTTAGAGAGCATACCGTCAATCACTTTTGCAAGCTCCATAGGGAGCCCTAATGAACTGGCTGGGATCACTTGCGCGCCAAATCGGCATGACTGTGCAGAAGCCAGTGCGTATAAGGTGGACGCCACGCCTTGCTCATCAAAACGCGGCGATGATTTAGCACCTGACATTTGCTCATCACCAATAAAATACACATCCCCCATCCGCGCATTGGTGGTACTTAAATCGCCAGACATTAAATCCATAAAGTTACTGGTAATTGGCTCGCCATTACTGTCTATTTGGGCATACACAGAGCTGCCCCAGTCCACCAGCGATAAGCCTTGGGTATGTTCATCCCACACTAGATTAGAAGGCTTGATATCGCCATGCACAATCGGTTGTGGCGTTATGCCATTTTGCTGAGTGCGAAGGTCTATTAATACATTACGCAGTTTTAGCGCTAAACTGGTGATTGCTGCGGCGCTAAAGCGGCCTTTTTTAAGTGATACTTTTTCTAAGTCTTCGCCCAGCGCGCGGGCCATCATTAAAATGCCCTGCTTTTTTATCCGTTCAAAAGCATAAAACTTAGGCACTAATGGGTTATCAACTTGCGAGAGCATATACGCTTCGTCCTCAAGTCGATCACGTACACTTTGCGCCAAGGTGATACGTGAAAATTTAAACACCCAAGGAAGTTTACGCTCATCTAAACCCGCAAATACAAATCCAAAAGCACCCGAGCCAATCATTTCAACCTGGCTGTAGCCTAAATTAGTGAGTTGCTTAATACAGATATTCAACCATTGGCGGTGTTTTTTTGCGTCATGGTGCGAAAGCAAATAGACCGACTGCTCTTCATTGATATAAAAATTGCGGATTGCTTTGGTTTTCACTGCGAGGTCTCAATGTATTCTAAAAAATGTAAGGGATAAGGGTGAAGCTAGCTTATTGATTATTAATTTTTTAGTTCTAAATTTCTAGTCATTTAGCCTCAGCTTAGCGTGTCCTGACATTTTGCGCAAAAAAAGTGTAAAAAGGCAATCTGTGTTAAAAAATAATGCACCCAACTCACTAAACGACAGGTGATACTCTTTATTCATGGTAATTGCTTAGTTAGATATTACAGACTTTCTGATTGGTAAAATAAAAGAAAAAAAGCCGCGTGATCAGCGAACTGATCACAACAGCTTTTAACAACCAGAATCGTTATAAATTAGAGTGCTTGTTCAAGCTCTGGTAGCACATCAAATAAATCTGCTACTAAACCATAATCCGCCACTTGGAAGATTGGCGCATCGGGATCTTTATTGATAGCCACAATCACTTTAGAATCTTTCATACCCGCTAAGTGCTGAATTGCGCCACTAATACCTACAGCAATATATAAGTTAGGCGCAACGATCTTACCGGTTTGACCCACTTGCATATCGTTTGGTACAAAGCCTGCGTCAACCGCAGCACGAGACGCACCAATTGCCGCGCCTAGTTTATCGGCAATACCATTAAGTAATGAGAAGTTCTCGCCATTTTGCATACCGCGTCCACCTGATATAACCACTTGCGCAGCAGTTAACTCTGGGCGCTCAGATTCGGTTTGCTCAACACTTACAAATGCGCTTAATTCACTGCTAAACACAGAATCAACAACACGACTCTCAGCGGGAGCTTGCTCACTTTGCAGATCAAAGCTACTTGCACGAACGGTGAGCACTTTTTTGCTATCCAGTGATTTTACAGTTGCGATGGCATTACCGGCATAGATTGGGCGTTTAAATGTATCAGCGTCAACCACATCAATGATTTCTGAAATTTGTGCAACATCAAGTAATGCGGCAACACGTGGCATAAAGTTTTTGCCCGTTGTAGTAGCACTAGCAACAAGATGCGAATAATCTGGCGCAAGCGATAATACTAAATCTGCGATGTTTTCAGCTAACTGATGCGCATACTCGCTATGATCAGCCACCAGCACGGTGTTTACACCTGCAATACTGGCCACTATTTCACTCATTGGTGCTACGTTTTCACCAGCAATTAGTACATCAACAGCAAAACCAAGCTTTAATGCTGCGTTTATGGTTTTAGAAGTTTCAGGCTTTAAACTGCCATTGTCATGATCTGCTATAACTAATGTTTTCATTTAAATCACCTTCGCTTGTGTTTTTAATAAATCAACTAACTGTGCTACATCATCAACAATGATACCGCCACTGCGTTTTGCCGGTTCATGTACCGCAACAAGTTCGATACGCGGGGTTAAGTCTACACCTAAGCTATCAGCTGCAATTACCTCAAGTGGTTTACGTTTGGCTTTCATAATATTTGGCAATGATGCATAACGGGGTTCATTCAAACGTAAGTCTGTTGTGACTACGGCCGGTAACTTTAATGAAACTGTTTGTAAACCGCCATCAACTTCACGCGTCACATTAACAGTGCCATTTGCTATGTCGACCTTTGATGCAAACGTACCTTGCCCGCGCCCGGTAAGAGCCGCCAGCATTTGACCTGTTTGATTGTTATCTGAATCAATCGACTGTTTACCTAAAATCACCAGTTCAGGGGCTTCTTGCTCGACGATTTTAGCAAGCAGCTTTGCAACGTGCAGTGATTCTAATTTTTCGTCAGTCTCAATATGAATCGCTTTATCGGCGCCCAGTGCCAGTGCTGTACGTAATTGTTCTTGAGATGCTTTAGCACCAATGGTTACAGCAATTACTTCAGTGGCAGTGCCCGCCTCTTTTAAGCGGATAGCTTCTTCAATGGCAATTTCGCAAAATGGGTTAAGTGCCATTTTCACATTAGTTAGATCAACGTCGCTATTATCTGCTTTAACGCGTGCTTTTACGTTGTAGTCGATAACTCTTTTTATTGGAACGAGAACTTTCATAGGAACTCCATAATTATTTAAACCTACAAGCTAACGTGTACGTCAACCTATTTATTTTATGAAATCAGACTACTTCCTGTTGACGTAAACGTCAACCTAAAATAACCTTAAACTATTCATCGCCTGTAACGTTTCATTTGCAAGTATGAAATTGCCCTCGTAAAGGCACAGGTCCGTCACATAAAAGAGGTTAATATGGTCGAACGCGAAACCATGGAATTTGATGTCGTTATTGTCGGCGCAGGCCCTGCAGGCTTAGCTACCGCCATACGATTAGCGCAACTAGCACGAGAAAAACAACAAGAGTGCATGATCTGCGTGGTTGAAAAAGGCTCCGAAGTGGGCGCCCATATTTTATCGGGCGCAGTATTTGAAACCACCGCTTTGGACGAGTTACTGCCCAATTGGCAAGAACTTGGCGCACCAGTGACCACTAAAGTAACCAGTGATGAAATATATTGGTTTAATAATGACAGCAAAGCCACCGCTATCCCTCACTTTGCCGCACCTAAAACATTTCATAATACTGATAACTATATTGTCTCTATGGGTAATGTATGCCGCTGGCTTGCAGAGCAAGCAGAAAACCTAGGGGTTGAGATTTTCCCAGGTTTTAGCGCACACTCACTGATTATTGAAGATGACACAGTAAAAGGCATTATTACCGGCGATATGGGCCTTGATAGCAATGGCAATGAAAAAGATGGCTTTATGCCTGGCATGGAACTTCGTGCTAAATACACTGTATTTGCTGAAGGTTGTCGTGGTCACTTAGGTAAACAGCTGACCAATCAGTTTGCACTTGATCAAGATGCCTCACCGCAACATTATGGTTTAGGCTTTAAAGAAATTTGGCAAATCGATCCTGCTAATCACAAGCAAGGCACGGTAGTTCATGGCACCGGTTGGCCCTTAAGTGCAGATACTAACGGTGGTGCGTTTATGTACCACAGTGATAATAATCAAGTTGTAGTCGGCTTAATTGTTGATTTAAATTACTCAAACCCGCATTTAAGCCCGTTTGATGAATTTCAGCGCATGAAACACCACCCAATATTTAAAGATGTATTAGCCGGTGGCGAACGTATTGCTTATGGCGCTCGTGCGATTGCAAAAGGTGGCTTGCACTCATTACCAAAAATGCACTTCCCGGGTGGTTTGTTGGTCGGCTGTGACGCGGGCACCTTGAATTTTGCCAAAATCAAAGGCAACCACACAGCGATGAAGTCAGGTATGATTGCCGCTGAGGTGATCTTTAACGCGCTTACAAACGAGCAACAGCATACTGACTTAGTTGACTACAGCGAAGCATTTAAACAAAGTTGGGCTTATAAAGAGCTATACCAATCACGTAACTTTGGCCCTGTGATGCATAAGCTAGGAAAATTTCTTGGTGGTGCGTATAACACCCTTGATCAAAATATTTTTGCAGGGGCATTACCTTTTACTTTTAAAGATAATATCCCAGATCACGCAACGCTAGTTGATAAAAATCAGGCCAGTGTCATTGATTACCCGAAGCCTGATGGTCAACTCAGCTTTGATAAATTATCTTCGGTGTTTTTATCAAATACCAATCATGAAGAATCTCAGCCGTGTCATTTAAAACTAAAAAATAGCGCTATTCCTATCGATGTTAACTTAGTTAAATTTGACGAGCCTGCTCAGCGCTATTGCCCGGCGGGTGTGTATGAGATACAGCAAATTGCCGGCAAAGACGAGTTTGTGATCAATGCACAAAACTGCGTGCACTGTAAAACCTGCGATATTAAAGATCCGAGCCAAAACATCACCTGGGTAACACCTGAGGGAGCCGGTGGTCCCAACTACCCAAATATGTAATCTAAATACAATTAAAGCGCTTGATACAGCGTTAAAATAATATTTTACATATAAATTATAAACCTATCCTAAATTGCAGGGGCTTCGGCCCCTTTTTTGCGCTATGCTAATAAGAATTATATATGAGTGAGATATTTTTATGCCGTCGTCTAATGTTGTATTCCGTTTTTTAGCAGAGCCCACCGATGTGAATTTTGGCGGGAAGGTTCATGGCGGTGTCGTCATGAAGTGGATTGACCAAGCAGGTTATGCCTGCGCTGCTGGTTGGAGTGGTCATTACTGTGTCACTGTATCTGTCGCTGGGGTTAAATTTCGTCGCCCTATTCTAGTTGGTCAAATTGTTGAAGTTGAAGCTAAAATTGCCCACACTGGCAAAACCAGTATGCAAATCTTTATACAAGTTCGCTGTGGCGATCCGAAAACGCGTAATTTAGTTGAGACTAACCACTGTGTAATTAGCTTTGTTGCCATGGACGAAACAGGTTACCCCGTAGCAGTGCCAGAATACATCGCAGTGAGTAATGAAGACAAAAAATTAGAAAACTACGCAATTAAGATGAAAGAGATTGCCATAGAAACTGAAACTTTATTGCATAAATCAGAACCCTGATCACCTAAACTATCTATCTGTAAAAGCTACATCCTAGTCAGAAATCTTTTCTCCAGCCAAACTGAACGAGCGTTTAAATAGCGCTCATTGGTATACTTTGTATGCTATAAAAGACTATAACTGGCTGTTTTAAAGCCAAATTAATCATGGCACGCACCATGCAATATTAAAAGTAACCGGTAATTTAAAGGTTATATTTTTTATTTTGTAAAGGAGCTATTAAATGATTAAATCAATTTCACTTTCTGCTATCTCATTAGCATTGTTAGGTTTTAATACTGCTGCTAGCGCAGAGACAACAAACATGGATTACCCTCGCGTATATACCGGTATTGGTTACGGCCAATACTCATTCCAATTTGAAGATTCTGAAAACGACATCGATTTTGACGACGACTCACAGATGCTCAAAGGCTATGTTGGTTCACAATTTAATAAGTATTTGAGTTTAGAACTGGCCTATCAAAACTTTGATGAAGTAAGTGATATAGATAGTTACGCTGAGGTAGATGGTATCTCCCTTGCTGCACGATTAGCAGCACCAATAACAGAAAGCTTTTCTGTCTACGCTAAAGGTGGTTGGTTAGAATGGGACGCCGAGGTCACCAGTGATATTCCAGCCCTTGGTGAAATATCAGCCGATCAAAGTGGTGGCGATATATTCTACGGTGCAGGTATTGAATATGCATTTACCAGTAATATGCAAATACGCTTTGAGTACGAGCGTTACGAATTAGAAGACGATATTGATCCAGATATGGACGTGGCATCAGTATCTGTACAATATATGTTTTAAGGAATGCTTAACCTGTTCTGAGGTTATTTAGCAGTAAAAGGCAGCTTCGAGCTGCCTTTTTTGTTGTTAGCGGTTAGAATATCGTATCTTTAACAGTAATTGAGTTTCATGAGCGATTTTCAACTAACGGCTATTGGCCATATTCAATCTCCTTATAAACAAAAGTTCGCCATTCCTCGCCAACCGCGTTTAGTTCCACAAGCAAAAGCTAAGTTGGTATTTGCTGCTGATTTTAACCGTGAAGAATTTGTTCGTGGTTTAGATGAATTTAGCCATATTTGGTTATTGTTTCGCTTTCATGAAACTGCTGATAAAGGCTACTCAGCCATGGTTAGACCACCGCGTTTAGGCGGTAATGAGCGCAAAGGCGTATTTGCCACACGCGCGACCTTTAGACCCAATGCCATAGGCATGAGTGCCGTCAAGCTTGAAGGCATAGAGTATAAAAATGGCCAGCTGTGTTTATTATTGGCAGGCATAGATTTACTTGATGGCACCCCGATTTTAGACATCAAACCATATTTACCTTATTCAGATGCCATGGTTGATGCCACTGCAGGCTTTGCTGACACGCGCCCAGAAACGCAAATGACCGTTGAGTTTAGCCCGCAAGTGCAGGCGTTTATTGAACAGCAAACCAACTTCCCAGAGTTGCATGACTTTATTAGTAATGTACTTAAGCAAGATCCTCGCCCTGCCTATAAAAAGCAAAAAGAGGGTGAACAAAGTTATGGAATGACCTTGTATGATTTTAATATCCGTTGGCAAGTAAACGACGAGCATAACTATGTCACTAGCATAGAAAAAAGTTAGAAAAACACACTTAGCGCTTTAGTGTAAAAGCAACCGCTGCTAAACTGAGTGCCCAATTGAAATAATAATTTTATAACTATCGGAATAAACATGCGTACCAGTCAATATATACTCGCAACACTTAAAGAAACGCCATCAGATGCTGAAATTGTATCGCATCAATTAATGTTAAGAGCGGGCATGATCCGTCGCGTCGCGTCGGGCCTATATACTTGGTTACCCTCTGGATTACGCGTGTTACGAAAAGTCGAAAACATTGTGCGTGAAGAAATGGACAAATCAGGTGCAATCGAAATGTTGATGCCTGTTATTCAACCTGCGGATCTATGGGAAGAGTCTGGCCGTTGGGAGCAGTTTGGCCCAGAACTTATGCGTTTTACTGACCGTCACAATCGTACTTTCGCGTTAGGACCAACCCATGAAGAAGTGATCACCGACTTTGTTCGTAAAGAAGTAAGTTCGTATAAACAATTACCGCTTACTTTGTATCAAGTACAAACAAAAGTGCGCGACGAACGTCGTCCTCGTTTTGGGGTTATGCGCGCGCGTGAATTTACTATGAAAGATGCCTATTCATTTCATTTAAGTGAAGAATGTTTAGATGCAACTTATCAAGTAATGCACAAAGCATACTGTAATATATTCGATCGCTTAGGCCTTGATTACCGTCCTGTTATTGCTGATACCGGCTCTATCGGTGGTAGTGTATCTCATGAATTTCATGTGTTAGCTGAATCAGGTGAAGATGCTATCGCCTTTAGTGATAAAAGTGACTATGCAGCAAACATCGAAAAAGCAGAAGCATTAGCGCCAAGTGAAGCGCGCCCTGCTGCCGCAAAAGAATTAAAAGTATTCCCTACGCCTGATGCGAAAACTATCGACGAGCTAAAGAAACACTATGGTGTAAAACCTCATCGCAGTGTTAAAACACTGATTGTTTACGGCGCGCCAAATGAAGATGGTCAACGTGGTTTAGTTGCATTAGTAATACGTGGCGATCATGAGCTTAACGAACTTAAAGCTGAAAAACATCCATTAGTAGATTCTCCACTGGAAATGGCAAACGAGGCTGACATAATTACAGCCATTGGTGCTAAACCGGGTTCATTAGGCCCTGTTGGCTTAACCATGCCAATTTTAGTAGACCGTACAGCCAACGTAATGGCTGATTTTGTAGCCGGTGCTAACAAAGATGACGAGCATTACAGCGGTATTAACTGGGACCGCGATGTAACTGAGTATGAAGTTGCTGATCTACGTAATATTGTCGAAGGTGATCCTAGTCCATGTGGTAATGGTACTTTACATATTAAACGCGGTATTGAAGTTGGCCATATCTTCCAGCTTGGTACTAAGTACTCAGAAGCGATGAAAGCGGGTGTATTAAACGAAAGCGGTAAAAACCAAATAATGACCATGGGTTGTTATGGTATTGGTGTATCGCGTATTGTCGCAGCGGCTATTGAGCAAAATAATGATCAATACGGCATTATTTGGCCACAGCCAATTGCCCCGTTCGATTTAGCCATTGTGCCAATGAATATGCATAAATCACATCGTATACCTGATATCGCTAATAACCTTTACGACGGTTTAAAAGCCGCAGGCTTAGACGTGTTATTTGATGACCGTAAAGAGCGCCCAGGTGTGATGTTTAACGACATGGAATTACTCGGTGTACCTTTCACGTTGGTAATTGGTGAGCGTAATCTTGATGAAAACAAGGTTGAGTTGAAAAATCGCCGTACTGGTGAAAAATTAATGATAGATATTGATACCGCTGTTGAAGCAATCAAAGCGGCCATGATCGCTTAATCATCAGCACCCTCTGAAACAAAAAAACCGCGTAATGCGGTTTTTTTGTTTTTGCACGATCATTAATTGTCATAGATGTTTCGTCAAACAGTCTTATAAACGTCATTCAAGTTGCTTAACTTTGTTGTTATTACACCGTGAGTAACCTCCTATGCACGACATCGAAAAAAGTGATAAAAAGTACTACCCAGCCGTTTGGATCTCCGATGTACATTTAGGCTATAAAGATTGTCGAGCAGATTACCTACTCGACTTTTTAAATAGTATTGAGTGCGATACCCTTTATCTAGTGGGTGACATCGTCGATTTATGGTCTATGAAGCGAAATTTTTATTGGCACCCTAGTCACTATCAAGTATTAGCTTGTATTCAAGCCAAAGCAGTTCAAGGTACTCGAGTGATTTATATTCCCGGCAATCACGATGAAACATTCCGGCACTACGTCAATAACAGCCTATTTGGTATTGAAGTCCACCAGCAGTTTATTCACACAACCAAAGCCAACAAACGATTTCTACTGGTTCACGGTGATGATTTTGACTCAGCAACTCGGTATAACAAACTGATCAGTATTGCCGGTGATGCAGGTTATGACTTTTTACTATTTTTAAATCGCTGGACTAATCGTATTCGACGCCTATATGGTGGTAACTATTGGTCACTTGCTGCTTGGATAAAAGCCCGCGTTCATAAAGCGCGTGAAGCAATAGAGGCATTTGAAAATGCAGCTATTCATGAGGCTAAAAAGCAAGGCGTAGACGGTATTATTTGCGGTCACATTCATCACCCACAACTCAAAGTCGTTGATGGCATTGTTTACTGTAATGATGGCGATTGGATAGAAAGTTGTACCGCAGTAGTAGAGCAAGAAAATGGTCGTATCGAATTGCTACACTGGTCTGACACTCAAACAGTGATTAATTCTGCTGATATTACCAAACTTAATCAAAATCTTGGTGGACCAAAGGCTAAACCTGAAAAATCAGTAGCTTAAAATTTAGACTGTGTGTTTATTTTAACCACATAGCTAATTTGTCTTTCAAAACTTTTGGCTTTATGGGTTTGGTAATATAATCATTCATACCAGCTGTAATACAGCGTTCTCTGTCACCTGCCATAGCGCTGGCAGTCATAGCGATAATAGGCACTTTCGCATAATCAGCACCAGCTTTGTTGCTGCGAATTGCAGAGGTTGTGTCATAGCCATTGAGGTTTGGCATTTGGCAATCCATAAAAATCAGATCAAATAAAGCTGTTTGCTCTGTATTTAATATTTCTAGTGCATCGAGGCCATCGCTGGCACATACAATAGTGACACCGGTATTTTTTAATATTGCTTTGGCAACTTCAAGGTTGATCATATTATCATCAACCAATAACACCTTAAAATTTGAGAAATCGTATTCAACATATTCTGTTTGCTCACTACCTTGGCTAGCAACCAAAAAACTATTATTAACACCAAACAAACTTGCTAACTTAAAGCTAAATTGATCTTGAGTAAGCGGCTTATTAAGTACATGGCAATTTTCAGGCACCTGCTCTTTGGCTTTTTTACTAAGCAATAAATCACGCAAAATTAATACATATTTTTTATTCTGCTTATTACATAAATTAATCAGTGTTTGTAAGTATGGGTGATCATTATCAACAACCAGTAAATCAACTTTTAACTCTTGATATTGTGCTTGGTAGTCAAATCGTTGAATATTATTGGCCGCTACTTGGCAATTTTTAATCAATAAATTAGTGACATTGTTATATACACTGTCGCTATCTATCAGCACGCCAACCTGAATATCTTTTGCCAACTCAACGGCAGTATTAAGTCTTTTCTCAGCTGCAATATGTAATTGCACTTGCGCTGTAAAACAGCTTCCCTTGCCCTTTTCACTGGTTACACTAATATCACCGCCCATCAATTGTGCCAGCTTACGACAAATTGATAAACCAAGCCCTGTACCTCCAAAGTGGCGAGTGGTACTGGTGTCCTCTTGAGTAAAGGCCTCAAACAGCTTATCGATATTTTTTTCAGCAATGCCGATGCCTGAGTCTTCAATAACAAAGCTCATTAATAACTTTTCTTCAGTAAGATACTGACACCCAACAGTCAAACTGACTTCACCTTGATGAGTAAATTTGAATGCATTATTAAGTAAGTTTATTAATATTTGTTTTAATCGGTGGCTATCTCCGACTAACATACGGTCAATAACTTTATCAGTATACAAAAACACTTCTAAGCCTTTACGCTGTGCTTGCAGTGCCATTGAGGTGATCATATCACTGCATACAGTAATCACATCAAAACTGTGATTATCAATACCAAGTTTACCTGCTTCTATTTTTGAAAAATCCAAGATGTCATTAATCAATGTCATTAATGAGTTAGCGCTGCTATTGGCCAGATCTAAATATTGCTGTTGCTGCTGCGTTAGCGTGTCCTCTTTGAGCATTTCCAGCATCCCTAATACACCATTCATAGGCGTACGTATTTCATGGGAAATATTAGCAATAAAATCACTTTTAGTTTTACTGGCTGCCAAAGCTTGTTCAATCGCACTTTCAAGTTCAGTTGTGCGTTGTTGCACTTTTTGCTCTAACGTACTATTGAGTTTTTCAAGCTCAACTTGGGTCTGTTTAAGTGAATTAATGTTTCGTAAAATCGCTGCTACTTGGTAGCGCTGGGTAAAGATATCAAACACGCTAGTAAGTGTAATTGAGTAAAAGTGTTGTTGATCTTGCGGGTCAATAAATACGCCTTCAAATGATGGTTTTGATCCCTGTGCTATTGTTTCATCAATACATGACTTATCACCTTCTGCTAGCGAAAATAATTGCGTAAACTGGGTGTGATCAATAATGATATCAAAGCATTGTAATGCTGTTTTATTAGCATTACTGATAAGGCCATCCTCTTGTACTGTTAAAATTGCATCGAGAGAATTTTCAATAATCTTGTTATTACGCTCCTTCAAGGTGTGAAGCTCTAATTTGCGGTTTATATACCTTTGGTATAACCACACTAATAACCACAAAGCAGTGAAAAGTGAAATAATTACCAACACAAAATGATCACGGCGCTTAGCAACGTCTGTTAACAAAATATCGGTATTAATTGATACCGCAAGTTCAAGGGGCAACATGCTAATGTTATTTTCTAAACTAATACGTTGTTTTAAATAATAATGACTTGGTAAATCATGAAAAGGTAAAGTCGCTTGGCTGCTCATATCTTGGCTTTGACTAAATACACTTGACCAAGTAATGTCTTGACCAAACTCAAAACCAAATCGTAGTTTAGGATCTGGGTGAAATAAAAACTGCTGCTGATCATTTAACAGATAAACATCAACCCCAGCAGATGAACTAAAAGTAACACTATTAAATAACTCGTCAGCAAAATAATTTGTTACTAATACAGCAAATACTGCTCCTTGTTTATTAAATACCGGCTTCGCAACTCGGTAGGTGCTCACGTAGGGTATCTGAATTTGACCATGCTCTCGATTATAGTTAATCGGTGATATATAGACAGATTCACTATCTAACCTGCTGGCATTAAGCATGTAATCCCGTTGCCCTTTTTGTTGTAATAAGTCTCCCTCGAGGCGCACCACAACATCATTGATCCTATCAACACGGACAATTTCTTGACCATTATCAGCAAGGGTAATATATCAGGCTTGTAATAGCTGCTGGTCAGTGCGCATAAAGCCACTAAATATTTCAGCTAAGCGCGTTTGCCATATTGCGATGGGCGTATTTAATAGTGGATCAATAAGGTTATTTGCAGCGGCTCGACTAATACCACTGATAGGCGGCGTGACATTTAAAAAGTTGATTGACGAGACACTATCTTTTAAATGCCCTTTTAATATTTGTGCTTTTGTATCAAGCTCTTGCTGTAGTGTGGTTTGGGCAATCTGGTAAACATCTTTGCGTGCTTTTTGCTCATAAATATATAAAGCAGGAGTTGCGAAGATGAAAAAAAACAGCAAAGCTAATAAAGAAAGTTTATTACTGCGAAATAAATTAGAAAATGTCAGAGGGTAGCGCATCAAAATTGCCAGTTTGCTTTCAAAACAAACTATATTATAGAGCAATTAAAAAAGTTATCTTTGAGCTTTTTATCGATTCTTAGTTTTAACCATGAAACTATAAATAAGTAATAAAAAATGACGAGCTATCCCGTCATTTTTTATTATTTAACTGAGAGTATTGTAACAACTACGCCCAGCCTACCTCTTTACAACTTGTTACCTAAATAAGACTTCTTCTTTATTAAACCATTTAACACAAAATGCTAATAGTGCACCGGCAACAATCACGGTCGCTAAAAAGATTAGTCCAAGTAACGTGTAATCAATCGTACCTTTGATAATTTCTTTAATCGCTAAAGCCACATTAGTAACCGGAATAAATGCGGTTTTAGCTGTTAGCTCAACATTCGGTAATAAAGCAACAATGATAGGAAATATCACCCCCATGCTCAGTGGTGTCATATAATTTTGTGCTTCTTTAAAACTACGCGCATAAATCGATATTGCTAACGCAAGAGAAGAAAAAATCGCCGCTACGGGTAATAAAATAATAAAAATGAGTGCCAGATCTAATACGCGTAATGAACTAAATGCTGTTTTTATCACATCCAAATCAATGAAAGAAATCGCGATACTGATCCATACGCCCATACTCAACACGGTTATCGTTGTGGTGGCGATTGACGCTGCAAGTAAAGTAATAAATTTACCTAATACAAGTTGCGTACGGGTGATTGGTGTCAGTAGTAACGTTTCTAATGTGCCGCGTTCTTTCTCACCTGCACCTAAATCAATTGCTGGGTATGTTGCTCCCATCAAAACTAATGGGATCAGTAAGTAAGGAATAAAGCCGCCTATTTTCTCACCTAAATTTTCTCGTTTATCAGCGGTATCAACTTTTACAACTTTGATTGGATCAATAATCGCACTTTGTTGCTCAACTGAAACACCATAACTCAATAGTTTTTCAGCTCTTAGCTTATTACCAAATTCTTTAGCAAGCTCTTTTACTCTGTCGAATAAAAAGTTAATCGCTTTGGCATCGTTATAAACCACTTGCCACTGGCTCTGTTTTGCGTCATCAAGGTTTTGTTTGGCATCTGCGGGTAAGAAAATACCCATATCAATGGTGCCAGCTTTAACGGCCTCAGTAAGCTCTGCAACTGTATTAAAGGTGTGTTCACCTTTGTATAATTGAAAACTTTTATGG
>TARA_R110001606_G_scaffold90750_1_pt1 | contig 19323 bp, 28 predicted proteins | sample TARA_R110001606 | Tara Oceans TARA_R110001606 (sample SAMEA4398315) | marine metagenome | biome: Polar Biome; feature: [SRF] surface water layer (ENVO:00010504); material: water (ENVO:00002006), including particulate matter (ENVO:01000060) such as... | depth 5 m | reverse complement strand
GCGGAGGGGCGGGTAATCTGGTTCATGGGTCTCTCCTATCGGTCGCGCGTCAGGCGACAGTCTGGGTTTCGATGAAGGTCACGCCGGGGATCTCGGTCGGCCCGCTCTTGCGGCGGCGCGCGGCCGTGCAGAGGCGCTCCATCTCCGCGATAAGGGCAGGGGCGCTGTCGGGATCGGCCAGCAGGAAGCCGAAGGCGCGGCGGGCGCTGCTGTCGCCGTCGATCTTGGCGGTATGGACGGTGCGGGTAGCCATGGTGCGGCCGCCGCCAGTGGCGCTCGCAATCTGCGCGCGGACCGGCTTCTCAGCCGCCTTGGTGGCCTTGGCTGCGGCCTTCGCGGCCTCTTCAGCCTCTGCCTGGGCGATCACATCGTTGCGGGCCTTGGCCTCGCGGGCCAGCCGATCGGCTTCGGCCTGCTGGCGGCGGGCCTCCTCCTGCTGAGCCCGGCGCTCTTCGTCCAGACGGCGCTGCTTCTCAGCGGCATAGACCGACAGGATCTTCTTGAGAGAGTCGCTCAACCGGACCAGTGGCGCGGTTAGCGTTTTGAATTTTGTGTCGACTGCGGTGGCCGCATCCATATGCGGCTGCTTGGCGACTTTGCGCGCGGCTTCGATGTCGGTGCTGCACTTCCGCGCCTGCGTCAGGAAGTCATTCAGCTTCCCGGCCTGCTCGTCGTCTTCGACCGTGCCTTTGTCCAGCCAGGCGCCGCCGGCATCCGCCAGTTCCCGGACGCGGGCCTCCAGCTTCGCCGCGCTTTCCGGATCGTAAGGCAGCTGGGTGTTATGACCGATGCCGGCCAGTGTCATATCGTTCATGGTGGGGTACCTTCTTAAGGTCGGATTGCGGCCATCTGGCCAAGGTCGATGGCGACGTGCGTGGCCACCATGTCGGGGATCGAATTGTGTGCACCGGTCAGGCCGTCGTATTCGCTGGCACTGATCGGCCTGCAGTAGGTCCAGACCGTCTCAGGGCGGCAGAGCTGACCGTTGCAGATGGCGCGGAGCCGTTCGGGCGCGGTCAGTTCACCAGTCTCCGGGTCGATTTCCTGCTCCATCCAGATTTCCACTGGGACGAAGGGGCCGCCGCAAACCATGCGCCGGCGGTAGAAACCGGGTTGCGGCTCGTCTTCGACACGGGCGACGCGCTCCCCCGCAACCGAGCGGCGCCAGTAGGAATAGAGATCTTCCTGGCTGGAGGGTTGGCGGATCATTTCAGCCACCCTCTGCTAAGCGCATATGCCCGCGGCATGACGGAGGTGTGCATGGGCTTCACCTCGTTGCGGTCCGGAATCTGGACACGCGACTTGGGCTCCCAGTGGGCGAAGCGGCGGCCGAAAGGCTCCTTTGTCATCAGCCATGCCTTGTCCGTCTCGTTCAGCACGCGGACCGGGATTTCGACGGCGTCAGTCATTGCTGCGCGCCTGCGGTTTGCCGATCGAGCAAGCTCCTGCGCACTGTGTCTGCCGCAGCTTCCTCCCATTCTGCGAGGGGTTGCTCGAACCGCAGCACATCAGCGCGACCGATGCTGGCCTCGCCCAAGCGGACCCGCACCAGGCGAACGGCAATCAGTTCTTGGTCGCCCTCAAGCACAGCCACGAAGTCAGCCATTGCCATGCGTTCGGGGCTGTGCGGCACCTGCCACCAGACAATGCTCGAGACTTCTTCATGCCGGATGTTCAGCGGGGCAAGGGCGGTCATTTCTTCACCTCGCCGCGCTCTTTCAGCAGCTGCTGCAGCACGAGGTTCTGGGTCATCAGCTTGCCCAGCAGCTCGTTGGCGCACTTGTCCTTGCCGAGGAGCGTCATGCCGCACCGCCTTTCCGAGCGGCGATCATGGCGTCAGCATGCTGATAGGCTTCATCCGCCATAGTCTGCGGGGTAAGCCCACCCATGTTCGGGTTCGACCAGTATCCAGCGGTGATACCCGTCAGTGCTTGACTAGCGAACCAGTCGCGCAGGGTCATGCCCATGTCGTGGCCGTTAGGGTGGCCAGTACGAGTGAATGCTGGGCCGGGAAATGCTTGGCCGCCTTGGCCTTCATGCCGCTCAGTCATTGCCCCATCTCCGCGATGCAGGCCGCGACCTCGCCACTGCGGTACTGAGCGCAAAGGTCCGGGCGGTCGGTCGATGCAAAGGCATCACTGGTGAAGAGCCAGATCATCCCGAAGATCGCAGCGCCGATGATCCAGATAGCGAAGGCGCTTGCCACGCCGCAGAAGAAGCAGCCGTCTCGATCATCCTCTTGGTAGTTCGTCTGGTGCATGTGGGTTCTCCATCTCGGCGGGCGGCTCGTGTGTCGCGCCCTGTGGAGATGAAGGTACATACGCACCATGCGTATCGTCAAGCTAAAAATACGCACTGTGCGAATTTATACCTAGGCTAACTGAGACGCGAACTGCTATCTTGTCCCCAGTCAGCGCCAAGCATCGGCGCATGAAAAAGCCCGCCGGAGCGGGCGGGAGAAGCAAGTGCAGGATCAGATATACGGGCCGGGGTGGCCAGAGAGAAGCAGAGCTCGCGGAGGCGCAGTTGCGCTATCAGCGATCGCTCAAGGCATATCGAGTGAGCCTGGCTGCATTTGCATTCAGCCTCCTTTCGTTGGTCTTTGCATTGTATGCAGATGGGTGGTTCGATTGGCTTCTGTAGAACAAGCAGCAGCCAGCCTTGGCCAATGCGAGATCACTCAGACTGCAGAACCAAAAGTCTTGATCACAAGAGCAATGATCAATGCTGCCGCCGAGGCTGCTGATTTCCACATCGACTTCATACGTACCTATGGCATGCCCGAAGAGGCGCTCGCCGATATTATACGAGCTGCGCTCGAAGCTGCTCCACGATGTCTCGATGAAGGTCTCGAGCAGCCTCGTAAGCAACTTCGGTGATGGCACATACTCGTGCCGTCTCTTCTACCGTAACCGCATAGGCTGCCGGTACCTTTGCGTGCTTAACGGGCTTGTTGCTGCTTGGCGGAACCCATTTTCCACGAACCTTGCGGCAATACACGTTCCCGGATGCGTCCCGATAGAACACGCCGTGAGCCAGGTAATCCCGAAAATCGGACATCCGGCCTAGATCATATCTAAAGTTTTCAGCTGTGAGAGCATCAATTGTGCATCCACGCTGCTCAGCTAAATCCTCGATCATTGTCCATCGGTCTGACAATCGAGGCGCTCGTATCGCTGTGCGCCCCGTGGCACTATCAATGCCAGTGAGAGCATAGATGATGTGCTGCAGCGCCTCCTCTAGATGGCTATGCAGAACGATCATCTGACCAATGATAGCCAAGATCTCTACTGGCAAATTACTGTTAGGCCGAATGCTAGCCCATTGGACATCATCAGGCATGACTAACCCCACATCTTGATAAGCGAACGCATGCGCACAACATCTTGCGCCGTTTTGCTCGTTATGCGGTCCCCGACCTGCGAAATGCTAAACCTAGCGGCTAGACAGAACGGTGCGCGTTCCTCTATGTTCTCGTTATGTTCTTGTTTGGGGTGGGTATGCGGGACGAAGAAATGTTGGAGATGCTGAAGGACGCCAGGCGCGCGAGCGGCTTGCCCCTGGACTTCTGGGTAGACCTGACAGACGGACTGCCTCACAACTTGGTCGCTATTTTGTGTGGCAGATCGTCAGTCTTCCCGAAATACATGAACTCCAAGGTCAGACCATGAGCCTTGCGAAGCCGCTTTGCAGCCTCAAGCGTGAGTGCTCTTTTGCCAGTCTCAAACGGTCCATAGGTCTGCGGTAGAAGCCCAGCTTTTTCAGCGAAGGTTTTCTGATCCAATCCTAGCGCTTCACGGGCGCCCTTCAGGCGGGACGCTATGGCGTCCCTGCTGTCTTCAAGCTCTTCAAGCATATCGCCTCCGGCGCAACATGCTCGCATCATAAATTCGCACCTTGCGGAACGCATTGAGCAATATGCTGATTGACAGTGATACGCACAATGCGTATTTTTAGCGTATGGACAAGCTCAAGCAAATCTGGACAACCCCCGCGGCCCTCTCGTCTGACTTGGGCCTGCCTTACACAACGGTTCATTCGTGGTTCGTCCGCGAGAGCATCCCGGCCACCCGTGACCTTGATCTGATCGACGCAGCCAAACGTCGTGGTCATCGGCTGACCTTGGAGGATCTTGCGCATGCGCGCCGCGCTAAGGCGGCAGCTGCCTGATCCCCTCACATTCCCCATCATCCGCAACCCGCCCGACCAAGGCGCAGGTGAAACTGATGCCACGCCAAACCCTCACTCAAAAAACCATCAGCCCCACCCAGTCTGACCATCTCACGGGGTCGGCATTGGGTGAAGGAAACGCTGTTCCGGAAGGATTAACCCATGTCTGACAGCAACATGATCCGCGCGCTGATGCGGCCGCTGATCCAGAAAGCCGGGGGCCTGATGCCCGCAGCGACGATCATCGACGCTGCTTTGGGTCTGCCCTTAGACCGTGATGGCCTGTCGCGCCGGAAAAGCACCCTGTGGCGGCGCCAAGAGGGCGAACTGGAGTGGCCCATGGTCGAGGTCTGGGCGCTGGAAGATGCGCTCGGCGACCGGCCTGTCAGCAACTGGCGGGCTCGCAATGCAGCTGCACCGGTCAAGGCTGGTTGCATTCTGGATATCCTCTCCGAGGCCTGCTCCGAGAGCGGCGACGCTTTCGCTGCCATCACCAGCTTCATCGCCGGCAAAGGATCGCGCGAGCGGGCCCTGAGCGAGATCGAGGAATCGATCGCCGCCAAGAAGCGCCTTCGCGACGCGATCGATCAGGACAACGGCTGAGCCCCATTCGTGTGGGGCATCCTAGCCCTGCGCGCCCACGCGGCCGCGGCGATCAGCGGCTCTTTGATCCGGAAACACACCCATGAACGCACACGCCGAGATCCACCACGACATGGAAGGGCAGGAGGATGACCTCCAGATCGACACCCTACGCGGAGACATCCGCGACGCGATGCTGAACCGCATCCGTCACATGAAGACCAGCTGGAGTCTCTGCACCGAGGCCGAGCAGAATGAGATCGTCAACGGCCTGGAGCTGGCAGCCAAGAACTTGGTCCGCGGCGTGGTGCGCCAGCTGACCGCCCACGAGTTTCCGCATGCGGTGGTCACCTTGGGCGAGGTCAAGATCGGCGGATCCAAGGGGATCGAGGCCAAAATCACCTGCACGAACATCGAGGTGAACAGGAACACCCTCGGCGACCATGTCGGCGAGATGGTCCAGATCGTGATGATCGACAGCGACAAGTTCATGGGGGAGCGCGATCCGGCTGACGTTCAGCCCGACCAGGGCGACATGTTCAATACACCGCCGGAGGATGGTCCCGACGACGGAGAGGGCGAGAGACGCGGCCTGCCCAAGCCCGAGGACTTCGACTGATGGTGCAGTTCACCATCCCAGGCAAACCCTTCGCCAAGCAGCGGCCACGGGCAACCGTCGCCGCCGGACGAGCGCGGGTCTACACCCCGAAGGAAACCGTCAGCTTCGAGAGCAAAGTCGCGGAGATCGCGGGGCCCCTGTTCCCGGCCCCCATAGAGGGGCCGGTCAAACTGCGCATCGTGGCGGTGTTCGAGATCCCCAGGTCCTGGAGCAAGCGCAAGCAGGCGGAGGCCATCGGTCAGCATCACACGCAGAAGCCCGACTGCGACAATATCGAGAAGGCCTGCGCTGACGGCCTGAGCCGCATCGCGTGGGCCGATGACTGCCAGGTGGCAGACGCACGTTGCGTGAAGCGGTGGGGGCGGTACGCGGAAACCTATGTCCAGGTCGAGGCTCTTCCGGCGACGGATCGGCAGCTGCGCGACATGATCGTCGGCGGGGGTGCCGAGTGACCGACAAGGCGGTGCACATCGCGTTCTATCCGTCCAACTGGCTGGCGGGCACCCGAGGGCTGACCCCGGCCGAGACGGGCATCTACATCACGCTCGTCTGCATGATGTACGAGCGCCAGGCGCCGCTGCCATTCGACTATGTCCGGCTGGCACGGATGTGCAACTGCCCGGCCGGAACGTTCAAGAAGATCCTCTCTGTCCTGCTGGACGAGCACAAGCTGACGGAGACGCCAGAGGGTCTCTGGCAGCGCCGTGTTGAGAAGGAAATCGCTGCCGCTAAGGAGGCCATCGGAGAGGCAACCGACCGGGCCAAGCGGGCCGCCGATGCCCGATGGTCGAAGAACCGGACGCGCACAAATGATAGCGGAATTTCAAGTTCAGAACCGCAAAGTGTCGAGCAGCAAGACGAGCGACACACGGCCGGAAAAGGTAACGAAAACAGTGCAGGCAATATGCACGAGCAATGCCCGAGCAATGCTAACCAGAACCAGAACCAGAACCAGATATATAATAGCAGCAGCAGCAGTAGCGCGGGCGTGCCCGCGGACGCCGAAAAGCCGATCACGGAAGGTCTCATTCCGAAGCTGACGCATGCTCTTGGATTCGACCACCACGGGCAGATCCCGAAGTACTGGGTCACCCCCGAAGCCGGCATGATCGCAAGCCGCTGGCGCACCGACCTCGGCCTGACCGACGACGAGATCGTCGCCGTCGCGCTCGGCAGCGCCAAGGCTCACAACGGCCCCGCCAGAGGCCCCAAGGTCCTCAACGAGGCCATGGCCCGCTACGCGGCCGAAAAGACGGCGCCCCCGCTGCGCCCCTCCGAAAACACCACCTCCGCCCCCGCCAGTCGCCCAAGCGGCCACGGCATCAAAGCCCAGCTTCCGGAGAAGTACCGCCAATGACCAGCCAAGCCGCCTATGCCGACCTGTCCAGCCGCTTCAACCGGTGGCTGGAGCGTTTCAGCCCACCGCGGCAGATCGCTAACAACCCCCAGGCCATGCAGGACGATGCCGACGCCCTGCTGCGGGTCATCCTGGACCACGCCCCGGCCGAGGGCTGGCAGGACTGGTACCAGGATGCGATCCGCAGGCTGGAGGTTGGAATGACGCACCGCTCGTGGCCAGCGCCGGGCGAAGTCGTGAAGGCCTGCCGGGCGGCAGAGGCCCCGCGCCCGAGCGGCACCCTCAACTCGTCGGCCGAGGCCCAGGTCATCGCGATGATGTCGGACTGGCTGGGCAAGTTCGGCACCCAGATGCCCGGCTATGGCAGCGCGATGCGCACCCGCGAGCTGATCCGCCGTGGTGCCCTGCGCAACATCGCCGAGGCCCGCGCCAAGGGCTTTGCCCTGTTCCCGGACGAGGAGCGGGCATTCCTCAACGAGCGCTCCGATCGCCGCCGGGCAGGGGAGAAGCTCTCCGACATCATGGGCCGCGAGGAGTGGTCCAGGCATGTCACGATCCTGTCCCGCCTGTGGGACTGCAGCGAGTTCGACGCTCGCAGCCGCGCCGATGCCGATGGTCAGGCGGAAGACCCCGACCTCAGCGGCAACTTCGTCGGCGACAGGCTCAGCGCATGAGCGTCCGGAACACCACCCTAACCCCACCAAGAGGAACCCGACAGTGAGCATCCATTTCGCAAGCATGACCGTCTCGGAGATCACCGACCGCGCCCACAAGCTGATGCAGGAGGGGACTGCCCTCGCCCTGCTGGCAAACGCGCTGACCGAGTTCGAGGAGGCTATGGGCCGCAAGCTGTTCGTTTGTGAGGCTGACCAGGGGACGCAGTATGTAGGTTCGCCGGCGCCGGTCGAAATCCGCTTGCAGCCTGACCACGGCCTGACGCTTCCGGAGGTCGAAGCCAAGGTCGATACTCCCGCCGAAGCTGCCCCGGTGCAGGAGCCGACCAAGAACGCAGCGCCAGCAAACGCTAGGCCCGTGCCCCCGAAATCGACCCCCGCTCAAGACCCGATCAAGAAGCCCGCGGCACGGCCCTTCGCAGCTCGGGCCGCAGCCAGGCCGCAGACCAATGACCGCCCTTGGGGCGCGCTGAGCCTGCCTGAGCGGGCCATAGTCAAGCACCTGGAGAAGATGGCCCCGGCCTTCACTCCGGCGGAGGACCTGACCATCGCGGAACTGCTCATCGGCGGCAACAAGATCGAGGCCGTCGCGCTGCAGCTGGAGGTGCAGGCCTCGATGGCTCTGGCCCGCTGGAAAGCGTTCCTGTGCGCCGAAGTGCTGGGTGAGAACGGCAAGCCCTCGATGGACGGCCAGCGGCGGCTCCTGGCCGCGCTGCGGTACCGGAAGGACACCACGGCATGAGCAGGTTTCCGGACGCTATAAAAATCAGAGGGGCCGCATGAGCCTGCACGACCCGATCAAGACCGGATCCCGCATCACCCGCGCCATGTCGATCACCGACGCCCTGGCGTGGGCCTTCCTCACCGAGAAGGCCGTGCTCGACTTCGACCAGTACGGTGCCCACGAGTTCGACCGGCCGGGCGTCGACACGCTCTGGATCATGGCCGAGCGGCACAAGGTCGGCGTGACAGTCGACGGAGGAGGAACCAGCGACCCGCATCGGGATGCGCAGGTAATCGCTGCCGCAGTGGAGGCTCTGCCGGATCACGTCGGCGGCCGTCGCATGGCCACGCAGATCGCCGAGCTGGCCCGCGCTCGCAGCGTGCCGGACTGGGGGCAGGGGGATCGCATCAGCATCACGCCCTGCGGATGGGACTGGAGCGACGAGGAGGGGTGCTTCGTGGCCGGGGTGTCGCGCAATGGCAGCACCTGGGTCTGGCGCGACCGTCACCGAAACCGGCACGAGCGCAAGGGTGACGTCTGCGCTATCAGCTACACCGGCACCGCCAGCATGGTCGCCACTAAGCGCCGCAACTACTTGGCATGGTGCGGGGCGCTGCTGGACCTCTGGGCCGTGCTGAGCAGGCCGGGAATGCTGGACACGATCGAGATCACCGGGGCGCTGCCGGAGCTGGCGCCGTGGAGTAGGACGTCAGAGAAAAACTGAACCGATCGCACCGTTTTTGTTGCAAAGAAGATGCCCTCTCTGCAACAGTGGAGCATGAGATTGTGATAGTTGTTATTATTTGGGACGCAAATGACCAACGGCATTATTCAAACCATCAAAAAATCTCTTGCTAATATCTTTCTTGGTTCACCCCCGCCGTGGCAAACGCATATCCATCCATCAGCGGGCAACAGAATGTTTTGTGGGTTAAACATCCATGCGCCGACCTCATCCATCAAATGCGAAGAAGAAGCGCCCGTCCACGCTAGCAAACCTGAATTGCAGTTAACAGAAGGATACGAAACCCCTGTAGGAAACCATTCGCTTAAGCATGTTGCTTAGATATCTATTTTAGCGCTCGGGCGGCGTCATACTCGACACACACTTCGCTTTGACTCGCTAAGGACTGGATTCTCGCGATGATTGAGTCGTTGGACGTGCTGGACGTCAAAAACACGGCTTGCATCTGACGATAAGAGTGCAGTCGCCGGGTTGGTACTTGATAGGACAGGAGTCTGTCCAAAAAGTGCCGGACATCGTGAAAGCGGTATCTGTGCGGATGATCTTCATGCGCAGGTTTTGCCCGATGCCAGGGCCGGGGTGCAAGGTTGATCCGTGACCTGTGCGGACTTGTGGCCGCGTTCGCCGTGCTGGTCATGGTGTTGTCTTGGGCCTGGTTCTGAGCGATTGTGCCCAATAGCTCGGCGGATAAGCGGCGTTCTGCCTTCAGTGCAAAACCAATGGAACAGATCGGTTCACCTTCTATCGTCTGCATACCGTGCAGGTTCCATAGGAGTGGCAAGTTATGCCCAAGATGACGCTGACCAGAATGCCGTCGGATACACCTGTTGTACTGACGTTCATTCAGACAACCGAGTTCAACATCGACAATGGCGCTGAAGGCGCGACGATCCTAGGTCTGTACCAGAACCGCTCTCAGCAGATCGTACATGTTCGTGAGACCCGAGAGGAGATCCTTGATGCACGCAGAGCAGCGATAGAAAGCTAAAATAAAAGACATTGCAGCAAATTTGCACAACATGCAGAACGTTACAAAAAGTTCAGCCAACCATGTCTTGCGTGATCAGGACAGTTCTGTTCATATTTGTACCGTAAGGCTGTACATTCGTATTTTATTGTTTCTAGATTTTTGGATTCGATACATGACCGTGACATTTACCCCGCATGAGTTGGCGTTGATTAACCATGCCTTATCCTCCTATCAGCACAATAATTCATTCCGTGGCGTGAGCGCCAAGGTCGAGGCGTTAGTTACGAAGTTTCAGCCTGACCAACCGAAGGCCGCTCCGTTGTCGAAAATTAAGCAGTACTGAGCAACAGTCGCTTGATGTAAAGATGCGGACTGGAAGCCTCGAACTCCGCCTCGGTCTTACGGGGTGATCAGGCGCTCGATTGACACAATGAGCCTTAGTAGACCTTCAAGAGCTTGCGCGTAATGCCCGTCTAAAGCATTTCCAGATGACCAACCCTAGGAAAGTTACACACGGAAATTCGCACTGCTGTCCACATAGCCGCCGCCAGGGCGGCGCTAGGGCATAGACGTAAGGAGCCCATAGCCCCGCCGGTCGAATACGGCGCAGCATGAAGGTGCATCTTGCGCCAACAGAACCACCATTTTCCGCAAAGCGGACATTCACATTTTCTTTCAGGCGCACCGACTTGCACCTACTGATGAGCCTTGTTGCAGAACTCGGCGTGCGGCGGGATACACGCGGCCCGTTAAGTGATCCCCAAAGTTTGACTGATGAAAGAAAAGTCCGCAGCCGAAAGCGCTGTGCAGGAAGCCTGGGAAGAAGGAGGCATCGAAAGCCGTGTCTCTTCCGCTCTACTGGGACAGTATAGTTACTCCAAATCTGAATTCGAAGCGAACCACGCTGCCGACGTGCTGGCGTTTTCTCTGGAAGTCACACGCCTCAGCAAGAACTACCCGGAACGAGGGCAGCGAGATCACCTCTGGACTGCAGCCGAGACCGCTGCCGATCTCGTAGAGGAGAAGACTTTGACAACCATCATACATGCCCTTGTTGACCACAGGACCTTGTCATCTGCGGGCAAGAGCCTGGTGTCCGTGTCAAAACATAAGAATAGGTCCTAAAGCCCAAGAATGTCCTTAAGATAGGACCCGTAGAAACGGACGTTGTCGAACATCGTGGCCATCTGAAACATGTAGAGGAAGCCTAGGGACCATAATAAAGGCATCCACCTTTCATACATGGCAACCCTGGTTCTTGCCGGGATGATGTGAAGAAGCAATGGCGCAACTTCTGCGGCGCACAACAGTCCAATCAATGCGCCGCCCACTAAGTCGCTGGGGTAATGCAAGCCAGCATAAGCGCGTGGAAAAGCGACAACCACAGCCGCCCACAAAAATGCAGCAAACCCCAAGCGCTTAGATGCGACAAAGATCCCTGCCGCAATGGCAAAGCCAAGGGCGCTGGTATCGCTCGGAAAGGAACTCCAGCCTTCCAGCGTCGTGGCCTCGATGCCATGCGGAAGCTCGTATACGAGATCCGGGTTGTGCAATGGGCGAGGCCGGTAAGCAGAGAAGTTCTGCATCACCCGTGACACCGTCATTGCAAGCAGAGTGCCCACGACCAGTTGCCCGAAGAAGGCATTGCTCTGACCTTTACGGCTGCGTTCAAGAACGAGCCAGACCACACAGGCGAGCATCGGTATGTTCTTGGCTGTTTCAGTCCTGAATATCTGGACTATCAAAGTATCCAGCGCCCAAGATTGCCGTGTCACGTTCGTGAAAGTTTCAAAGAAGCCACGGTCAACAGCAATGATCATCGGGCTGCGGGACCAGCCCACAAAAAGGCAGGCGAGGAGAAGAATGCACACGACGCTTAACAAAAAGCGCTTCTGGAAATGGCTGCCGCCATGCGGGGTCTTGAACTCTTGAACTGACATGAACTCTTTCTAGCTTGGTAAAAGAATGTTACCAGAATGTCACAAAAAAGAGAGATTTAAAAACCTGCCGATAACAACAGGTTTCGGGACCTGTTCGCTTTGAAGGATGCACGATCCGATACTTGAGAGGGGGAGAGTGACTGCTTTCCGTATTCATAAGAGTGACCCCCAAAGGATGGGCGCTGACAATGAACGTGCAGCAAACGACCGAGAAGTCCGCATAACAGACACCAGCGCGGCGGGCTGCATGCCTTCAAAGCAGACTCAACACCCATGAGGTCTGTGATGATCAACATTCTGACTCACTTGGCTTGGTCATAGCGTCATTTCGCATCAGAGAGCTGCGCCAAGGCGGCTATCAATTCTCTCCGCAATGAAAGCAACTGGAGTTGGTTCTGAGCAATTGCTTTTTCGCACATCTCCACCTGCGCATGCGCATCTGATATCGCAGAAGCGAGTCGCTGACGGCGAGCATGATCTAGGTTTACTGTCATGTTGGCCAAACTTGGCAGCATGAAATGGCCTGTTCATACCATCTCTCTTGGCTAGACCGCAAACACTCCTGCCGCGTTCGTATTTGTGCGGCTACCGCGGATCATGACGCTGCCCCAAATTCGTGGCGAAGCTTGACGACGTGTCCCTGCTATGTTCTCCCGAGAGAACTCGGAGAAGAACAGGACAAGTAGATGACGAGCAAGCTATCGCTGGCGAACATAGAGCCCAAAGTTAGGTTTGCTCGAAAGGTATCAGAGATCGACAGTTTTCGGCCCTATGGATCGAATGACGACATAGTAAGCAACTATGCTTATCTTGGGCATTTCCTTGTTCTCTGTAATCAGCTTGGTGCAGTGAACTATGCTTTATTCAGGCGATGTTTTCATGCTGATAAGTTGGAAGCTGAAAGAGAGTATTTCTCCAGCTTATCTGAAGCGGAGCAAAGGCAAAAAGCAAGACGCGCAATTCTATCAAAAATTAGCGAGAGCCCTGAGTCGACGTCAGAAATAACTGACGAAGTTAATTCCGTGTATCATGCAATAGATGAATTTTTTGTGGGCTTGGCTGCCACCAAGTTTAAAAGTGCAGAGCACATTCGAAATATACAGTTCTGCGAAAGCATATTTGGAATGCCTTGCTCGGAAAATTATGAGAAAAACATTGCGGAACTGCCGATAAGAACGGCTTCAATGTACGTCCTTCTGCAGCGGATTTCGGACATCCATGACACGATCTCCTCCCATTATGTCTGGGAAGAAAAGGTCGAGAGCGGCTTCACTTAATGTAAGGCCTTGGGGGCTTCTCTAGCGCCCCCGTGAGGCAAACAGATCAGCGCCGTCGGATTATTCGACCCAACACGCGGACCGGTGCGCTCACGCGCCATGACGTACTCGACAGAAACTCCTGGCGCTGCGCTGCTATCTGGCCGCGCAATGCCTCAATCTCGTTCCTAGACTGCTCATGCTGCAGGCGCGCGGCCTCGGTTGCCGCGTTGCGTTCCTGTTCCAGCTGCTCGGCACGTTTAGACACCGCCAACGTGTCGCGACGGATTGCAGCCAAGGTGGCGTCACGGTCGATCAGGCGGTCGGTGAGCATGTCCAACTCTTGCAGCTGTCGGGCCTGCTGGGCCTCGGCCTCCGCTTGGGCTTTGCGAACAGCATCGCGATCACGTAAGGCCTCGTCGCGAGCCTGGCTGACAGCGTCGCGATCTTGCAAGGCTTTATCTCGGGCTTGATGGGCGGCGTCGCGGTCGCGCAAAGCTTCATCGCGTGCCTTGGTGATCTGAGTAAGGTTCTCGTCCAGCATGGCCTTATCCTTGCTTGCTTGGGTCAAGCGCGCCTCGAGCGCAGCCTTTTCCGTTTTAAGCGTCTCTTCCCGCGCACGCGTTGGCGCCAGCTGTGCAGAGCGGCTTCTCAGAGCGTCCATTGCCCCTGCAAACAGCTCCTCGGCCTGATCGAAGGCTGTAGTAATACCATCTAGCCGAGGGTAATCCTCAACCTGCTCACCTTGAGCGACCCACCGCTCCAGGATCTCCAACGTCTGGCGGACTAGCTCTGGCACACGAGCATCCTCCAGTGCAGCGCGTGCACCGCTATCATGATGGCGAAGAGTACGGTTAACTCGTCCTGCCCCAGCTTCGACCGGCCGTGGCCAAGGAAAACCGAAGGTGACCTCAGCAGCTTCGGCGACCGCAGCGGGATCGTGCAGTAGCGTTTCGTAGGAGGTGAAGTGCCGCGTGTGCCCGCGGCTATGACGCTCAGCCTGTAACACCTGCGATGCCCAAGCGAGCAGCGACAAACCGGGATCAATTCCATCGCGTCGTTGCAGTGATGCTGCGATCTCAGAGGGACTGCGATGGGTGTGTAGATAGACGTTATGGTAACCTTCTGCTTGGAGAACTTGCTGCCAGAATGGCAGCAGCATACTGATGCGAGGGTCCTTTAGATAGATTAGCGAGCTGTCACCATATTCGGCCTTGATCACGTCGCATGCCTTGTCATGGAACTCGGCGAGGCGAGGCGAAAGGTGAACGTCGGAGCGCAGCGGGCGCCAATCATCCCACCGTGAGCCTAAGGCAGCGAGGATCGAATCATTTAGTCGAAAGACCGGCAGCGACTCGAAATAGCCTGCGGCATTCGCGTCCGTCCCCGGCATCGGTGTTGCCGGCCCGCGGCAGCCCAGCCCGTCTAGCATCCCTGCCAGCGAGGAGGTCCCCGAACGGTGCATTCCTAGTACGATGACCGCCACCCGTCCGGGGCGGTCTATAATCGGTGCGTCGGTTATCATTTTACCTGCCGGATGAGGGTCTGCGGGTTCTGAACCTGCAAGGCCTGTAGCTGCTGTTGTTTCTCCAGCATCCGCTGACGGATAACTGCATGATGAATGGGACGCGCAACAGCAAGCGCACCTGCACGGGTAGCGATCGCCTGCTCTAATTGCCCCACTTGATCAGCTCCTGTCCAAACGCTGGATGGATTGAGGCGATACACCCCCATCACCTTGTCGATAAATCCGATCTTTCCAATTCTGTCGAGATAGAAGGCCAAGGCAATCTCGCTCAAGCGCGGATGATAAATTGATGATGGTAGGCCCAGCAGCATGCTACGCCGGAACATCATAGATGAGAAATTAACGATAAGATTAAGGTGCTGGTTTAGCGTGAAATGTTTGCCGGTCAGCAGTGACGGCAGATGGTCCTGACGTTTGAGTACACAGCGGCTGTTCTTGGCCATGTCGAACAGCTCAATTCGAGAAAAAACCGCACCCGCATCGGGCTGGTTGGCTAGGAAATCAGCTTGGCGCGCGTTCTTCTCCGGGTCGATCCAATAGTCATCACCTTCCAGGATGGCGATGTAGTTACCCGCCGCCTCTTTGAAGCAATGTTGATAGTTGGCCGAAACGCCTAAGTTGCTTCCAGTGCTGATGTTACGAATAAGTGTTGGATATCGCGCAGCATAGCGCGCCATGATCCGCGCCGTCCCGTCCGAGGATCCATCATCAGCCAACAGGATCTCATGAGTAAAGTCGCCGCGCTGTTCTAGCGCGCTTTCGATGGCTTCAACGATAAATTCCTGATGATTGTAGCTAAGAATTGCTGTGGACACTGTAGGGCGCGGTGAGTGCTTGCTATGTACTGCGACCTTAGCCCGCAGAAAGGATTCACGGACGGAAATGCGGTCAGTACTTTGTCCCTTTTCGTCGTCGCTGTAGTCCAAAAATACGCGTGGTAAGAATACCGGATCCTGATGAGCGGTTAGTCGGATAATCAAATCCCAGTCCACCAGACGACGCAGATCTGGATCAAAACCACCAAACCGTTGGATCAGCGATTTACGATGTGCAAAGACGCCGAGGTCAATGTAATTACCTCTAAGTATATCACTTCGGACGAAGCTATTTCCTACTACAATACCAGTGCTGCAATTAATGATCTGACCAAAGAAGCAATCCTTCTCAGGGTGCTCGACAATTGCATTTGCGATTACAGTTAAAAAGTTGGGCCGCAACTGATTGTCGCTGTCTAAATAGGTGATCCAGTCGTGACGCGCATGGGCAATACCAATGTTGCGCGCCGCGCATACGCCGGTTGCTTCTGCCAATCGTACATATCGGATCGTGCCGTTCTCTATCTCATTGCCAAAATTGCGGTCAATAATTTCAGCCGTATCATCATCCGACCCGTCATCAACAACGATTAGCTCAAAGTTTTGATGGGTCTGGCGCAGTGCCGAACCAATGGCCTCCGAGATGCACCAGCCACGGTTACGCGTCGGCATAATCATTGAAAAACCGATGCGTCCAGTATCCTGAAACCGAGCAATATTGAAATCGGCTAGGGCGGTCTTATGAACTTTAGGGGCGTTCTGGCACAGCCACTCTAATGTAAGATCTGAACCTTCTGCATTACTTTCAGAATGGCGCAGTGCTTTGGCCTTAATTAAAGGCAGCCCCAACTGCATCGCAGTGATCGGATGTTCGACGATGTTACGATAGGTTGGGTCGAGGGGATGTACGCCCTCCAACCGATTTTCGACCATCGCACCCCAACTGTATCCGGCCTCAGCCAGTACCTTCGTCAGCCCAATCTCGTATTTTTTTATAACCTCGTGAACATTAGGCTGCTTCGTGATGCTGCCTATAAATTCGCGGAAAGTTGGCGACTGGAAGACATGCCAATTAAGCACCACGAAGTAACTTTGCAGATGCGGATGGAATTCGCGGCTGTCCGTAGCACCCCAAAAATCTAGATGCCGTGCATCCATGCATGCGAACATGGGCTCGAAGGTGCCCACCGGGCCAAAGCAGCTATCATTGCACAGGATTAGGTCATCGGCATCATCCAGCCAGCCTGCGTCACGCGCCCAGTTCTCTCCGCGCTTGTAGGAGCCGAAATCGTATTCGCCATGCCGCCCGACGATGACATGATCGGCCAGCCCTAACAGACATGCGTACTGGTCTGGGGCAAGGTCGTTATCGCAGACCACTACGATCCGCTCAACCAACTGCCGCAATCCTTCTAGATATGGCTGCACCTGAGGAAGTAGCACCCCATCGGCGCTGTAGCTTGCAAATATCGCTACCCGACGGCGCATTGGCACTTTACTACTGTGTTGGCGACGGCAGCGCGCGGCCTCCAAGTCAGTTAGAGTTTCTGTAATTGGAATACGCTCGCGCGATAGGCTAGCTGGAAAGCCTGTTGAAGGCTGCGGTAGGGATGCACCATCGCGTTGATCGCTAAGAAGTACTACGCCTCTATCGATGGCAACCAACATACCGAACATCCGCTCAAGTACATGGGCAGGGGTTCCGTCATCGGCATAAGCGCCGGGCTGCCAGTCGATCTGGAGTGCCTTGAGCCGCAGCAGAATGCCGGTGCGGATCCAGAAGCAAGTGCCTGCGACGAACCCCCAATCCTGATTTCGGAAGTCGAATCCATTTAGCAGCGATCCGGCTAGTTTGTCGATGCCGTCGGCATTCTGCCACAAATAGGCTGGACCATAGAGGAACAACTGCCGCGCACCTGCCAGCATTACCTTCGGATCGTCGCGAAAGCCCGTGATGATCTGGTCGACCTGCCGGCGCGATCCGAGCACGCCACCCAGCAGCGTGCGCCGCCAGGCCTCTGGCATCTTAAGGCCCTTTTTGGAGTGAATCTTACAAACAAAGTCGTAATGGCCCAAGTCTACTTGGTCCATTAGCTGCATCAGCGCGCCGACATCTTGGCCCACATTATGCACCGCAGCCAGTTGCGCCCCGACAAAGCAATCCGCGATACGCTCACGATCCTCGAACGGGAGACTATCAGCAAAAGTCACGAACCGGTCAGCCCCAGCTGGGAAATTCTCGCAGGCTGCGGATAGATCTTCCATCGTGTCCAGATGCCAAACATGGACAATCAACGCGAATGCACCGGAAGCGCTGTCGGTGGGTGTGGGCAAAGTCAGGTCTGGAGTATCTTCAGGCACCGGTCAGGGCTCCTCTAGGCGGCGGTCAAAAAAGGGCGACCGCGTGTCGTCCATTGTGCAGAGCGGTAAGAAAGCCCAATCTGGCCTTACTGAACGTCATGCATACTGCCCCATATCACCACCGTACATGATACCACCAGTAGTTGCGAAAGGATCGAGGTTAACTATGCTTGCTCAGTGTCCTTCGTGAGCAAAAAGGTGAGAGGATGCGCGGCAATCAGCGCAATCATGTCCTAATCGCAAGGTGGCTCCGATAAACGACATTCCCTTAAATTCACAAAGGCATTCACGTTTGTGTACTGGCATGCGCAAAGTAGATGTTGCCTGCGTAGCTCAGACTTGCTAAGACACACGGGCAGAAGTACGCGCCGAGGGTAAAGCCCTGCGGCGCTTTTTCATTTTCATACCTAAGCCAATCATCCCATCCGCCTTGGTCCTCCCGGGCGGGGAGGGCGTGGTCCCGGCCCCTCGCCGTGCGGACCCCCTCCGACATCAACGAGGCTAGCATGACCGTCTGCAAGAAATGCGAAGGCAAGGGCGCGGTGAAGGCTCCGCCTTACCCGTCCAGGCGCGACCTGCCGTGCTTCTGGTTCGCCGAGGGCGCGCGGACTTGTCCCAACTGCGACGGCACGGGCGAGACTGACGATGGAGGCCGGGATGGACGCACCTAAGCGGCCCATGCCTCCCGTGAGCAGGTCGAAGGCTTCGAGGCATGGTTCGGCCCTGCGCCCGACCTGGCCGAGTGGGCCTCGGCTTCGTTCATCGACGACTCCGCGCCGCTGCGGAACTCGGATCACGAGCATCTGCGCTCAGCTTCGATCGGCTTCCTTTGGACCAATATATCCAACGCCAAGAAGGGCCGCATGGTGATCGGTACTGCCGAGCCGGGCGCACCGCAGAGCGCGATGGGAAAGTGGGGCCGCGCCAAAGCCACGCTGCAGGTGACGGACTGGTTCGGGATGGTCCCGGACTTCATCATCACCATCGATGCCACTTGGTGGGTTCAGGCTTCCGACGCAGAGGCCTGCGCGCTGATCGAGCACGAGCTCTACCATTGCGCCCAGGACCGGGACGAGTACGGCGCGCCGAAGTTCAACCGTCAGACCGGGCGGCCTGTCTTCGCAATGCGCGGACACGACGTCGAGGAGTTCATCGGCGTGGTGCGCCGGTATGGCGCGGACGCTGCGGGGATTCGGGAACTGATCGAGGCTGTTGAGGCCGGGCCAGAGATCGCTGCCGCAAGCATCGCTCAGTGCTGCGGGACCTGTCGCTAAACATCTAACTGTCTAGTAAATCGATCCTGGCGCGCATTTCTTCGAAGCGTTCATTTGCCTCTCTGGCCCGCCGCGCAGCGGCTTGGCGCTTAACGGGATCGACGTTCGGCTTTCTCTCAATTTCTTCTAGCTCATAGGCTGCTTCTATGAGTTCGTCCAAAGTAGCTATCCAATCCAGATAAGCCTCATGATGTTGTATGGGCATAGTATTTCCTTCATGGGTGAGGCCCTACGATAATGGCGGCACCGAAGCTCAACAACGAGATCCGGACCTTCATCGTCCAGTCTCTCGCCTGCTTCGATGGCCC
>TARA_R110001606_G_scaffold12388_1_pt1 | contig 19332 bp, 16 predicted proteins | sample TARA_R110001606 | Tara Oceans TARA_R110001606 (sample SAMEA4398315) | marine metagenome | biome: Polar Biome; feature: [SRF] surface water layer (ENVO:00010504); material: water (ENVO:00002006), including particulate matter (ENVO:01000060) such as... | depth 5 m | reverse complement strand
ATTTACCTGCGCCCATTGAATACTGTTGAGCTTACAATCAACAAAGCAGACTTCTTCTAACGAACTATAGCCCCAATTTAAATCGCTTAAATTACAGTTAATAAATTCGCACTCAATAAAACGACAATTACTAAATTGACTATGACTAAAATCACATTCAATAAACTGGCACTGTTCAAACTCAATGTCACTAAAGCGCTGCGTATTAGCCATGCAGTTTGAAAAATGCTGGTCGTAGTAGTCTGTTTGTGAAAATTGATAACTCACAGCCATAAAATCCTCTAATAAAATTATCTACACATCTAAATGAAAAAACCCCTAGGTATGAGCCTAAGGGTTTTCAACAAATCACTTATCGGATTGCTTATTCTGCTGATTTTTCAGCTTTTTCAACAACACTAATAGCAAGCTCTGTAAGCGAATCTGCATTTGCTTTACTTGGTGCGTTAGTTAACAAACACGACGCTTGGGTTGTTTTAGGGAAAGCAATCACGTCACGAATGTTATCAGTACCACACAGTAGCATTGCTAAACGGTCTAAACCGAACGCTAAACCAGCATGTGGTGGCGTACCGTATTTTAGCGCTTCAAGTAAGAAACCAAACTTGTCTTGCTGCTCTTGCGCATCAATACCTAGGATTCTAAATGCTGCTTCTTGCATATCTGTATTATGAATACGTACCGAACCACCACCTACTTCGTAGCCATTTAGTACCATATCGTATGCATCTGAAATAGCCGCTGCTGGGTTTGCTTCAAGTTCGCTTGCATTTACATCTTTTGGTGCTGTAAATGGGTGATGAACAGCATGCAATGTACCTTCGTCGTCTTCTTCAAACATTGGGAAGTCAACAACCCAAAGCGGAGCCCAGCTATTTAGATTAGTGATCTCTAAATCAAGGCCAATCTTAATACGTAGCGCGCCCATAGCTTCGTTTACTGTGTTGCGTTTATCAGCACCGAATAAAATGATGTCGCCAGTTTGTGCGTTAGTGCGTGCAAGAAGTTCGTTAATCACCTCTTCATTTAAGAACTTAGCGATTGGCGATTGCACGCCTTCAGCGCCTGCACCGCGGTCGTTTACTTTCATCCACGCAAGCCCTTTCGCGCCGTAAATGCCGATGAATTTAGTGTAGTCATCTAGTTGCTTACGCGAAAGTGATGCACCGCCTGGTACTGTTAATACCGCAACACGGCCTTTTTCATCATTGGCAGGACCAGAAAAAACTTTAAACTCGACGTCTTTTACTAAATCGGCAACGTCAATTAATGTCATTGGGTTACGTAAATCAGGCTTATCAGAACCATACAAGCTCATTGCCTCAGCGTAAGGCATGATTGGGAACTCGCCTAAATCCACGTCTAGCAATTGCTGCCACATTTCGCGGATCATTTTTTCTGTGATACCACGTACCTGAGCAGAGCTCATGAACGAGGTCTCTATATCGATTTGAGTAAACTCAGGCTGACGGTCAGCACGTAAATCTTCATCACGGAAACATTTAACAATTTGGTAGTAACGGTCAAAACCCGACATCATCAACAATTGCTTGAACAACTGCGGAGACTGCGGTAATGCGTAAAAACTGCCTTTGTGAACACGGCTCGGTACTAAATAATCGCGCGCTCCTTCTGGGGTAGCTTTTGTAAGTACTGGCGTTTCGATATCTAAGAAATTATTTTCATCTAAGAAACGACGCACAAAGCTGCTAGCTTTAGCGCGTAGTTTAATACGGTCACTCATTTCTAAACGACGAAGGTCTAAGTAACGGTATTTTAAGCGACGCTCTTCAGAGTTTACCTGATTAAAATCAAGTGGTAATGGCTCTGAACGGTTGATGATAGTAAGGCCTGTGCCTAAAATTTCAACTTCACCAGTTGCCATATCTTTGTTGATTTGGCTGTCAGGACGTGCGCGAACTACACCTTTTAATTGTACGCAAAATTCTTGACGTAATGTATTCGCGGTATCCATTAAGCCTTCAACTTCAGGATCGAATACAACTTGTACTAAACCTTCTCTATCGCGTAAATCGACAAAGATAAGTCCACCAAGGTCACGTCGTTTGTTGATCCAACCACATAGTTCAACTTCTTGATCTACGTGAGTTTTATTTAGCTGTCCGCAGTATATAGAGCGCATAGTTTTCCTGTCAGTGTAAAGACGAATAGCCGCTTCCCCTAAGAATTGCTGTTTTTGAGGGAGAATAGCCACTATTTATAAATCATTTTAGGGGGAGCATTATACCCAAGTTACTTGAAAATGCGAGCTCGGCAGCAGCTACTATGCTTTCAATTTATAGATTTGATATACTAACCAAAACACACAATCAGTTAACCGTTTTATGTTGTATTTAGGGTGTCCGCAGTGGTCAAGTACCGCATGGAAAGGCAATTTATTATCAAGTCACTGCAAAAATGCCGATATGTTGCACGAATACGCACAGGTGTTTAATTCAGTCGAAGGCAATACCAGCTTTTATGCCGATCCTAGTGTTGAATCATTAAATCGCTGGCGTGATGCTGTCGGCAATGACTTTAAATTTACTTTTAAATTCCATCGACGCTTTAGTCATGAATTACAGCTTACTCATATCGATGACGAACTCACTGCATGGTTTAATTTATTCGAGCCAATATTGTCTCATGTTGGGCAGATCATGTTGCAGCTACCAAGTAGTTTTAGCCCCAAACAACTGCCGTTATTAGCACAGTTTATTGCCAAGCTCCCGACAGGTTTAAACTACGGCGTTGAAGTTCGCCACCCCGAATTTTTTAAGAAAGGCGCAGCCGAAATTGCCTTTAATCAGCTATTAATAGCAAACAATGTCAACCGTATCTCAATGGACACCCGTGCATTATTTGCAGTTAAGCCGAACACTGAAGCACTCATCGATGCCCAACAAAAAAAGCCCCATTTACCCGTGCATGCCATTGCAACAGGCAATCAACCTATGGCCCGCTTTGTGATTGCCGATTTAGATCATGACTATAAAAGCTATTACCAACCGTGGCTTAAAAAAGTAAAACAATGGCTTGATGAGGGTAAGCACCCGTATGTATTTTTTCATACTGCAGATAACCGCCAAGCACCATTATTAGCACGCGAGTTTTGCCAAGATTTAGGTTACCAGCACCCCGTGCTAAACCCTTTCACTGGTGAAAAAGAAGCCAGTCAAGCCAGCCTTTTTTGACTCGCTTTGAAAATTAATTAACTACAAAGAAGTATTGAATGAGTGATTTTAAACGCTATTTTAGCGGCTATCCAGAGCAAATTGTAACGCAAGTAATGCAGCTTATTGAAAATGATAAACACGGCGCGTATTTAACTAAAAAATACCCCAGCTCCCATAATATTACCAGTGACAAGTCGTTATACGCATACGCCACTGAGCTTAAAAAGCGCTATTTAAAAAATGCGCCACCGTTTGGCCGCGCCGCGTTTAAAAAACAAGGCGATATGGTCACTAATGCGCTAGGTACTCATACGTATCGTATGCAAGGTAAAACCCGCAAGCACGATTTAGCCATCAACAGTGATTTACTGCGTGCACCAGAGGAATTACTCAAAGCTTTAGTAGTACACGAGCTCGCCCACTTTAAGGAAAAAGACCACAACAAAAGCTTTTACGCCCTGTGCTGCCACATGGAGCCAAACTACCATCAACTCGAATTAGATTTACGGGTTTTTTGTGTGCTAGTAGCTGAAGGTAAAAACCCATACACATAAAAATAACTGAATCACAAAGTACATAGCCGTACAGTTAACATATAAATACTATGCAAAATGAGTACGGGAGATTTCTTCATTGACCCAATGTAGTAATTGCTTTATCGCTTTTGAAAGTACCTGATTTTGCCTCACTATATAACCTAAACTGGTAGTTGGAAATTGCGGTAATGCGGTCACTGTGGTGGTTAGATTTGCTTTACTGCGCAGGGAAAACTCTGGCACGATGGCAACGCCGAACCCCGCTTCAGCCCAATCAATTTGCGCATCGACACTGCCCACTTCCATCACCCGGTAATTTGGTAAGTTTAAAGATGGCAAGGCACTATCGAGCAAGTCTCGGGTTCGCGTATCATGGCCGAGTAAGATTAATGTTGGCGGCTCAGTCAGTGTAACATTGTTATCGTTTTTGGCTTGCTGCCATAACTTTAAATGATTACCTAATGCACACCATTTTATCTGCTGTAATTGCGTAAAATGCAGCGGCTCACTTTCTTTTTGGGCAATCACAAACCCTAAATCAGCTTCAGCACTTTTAACCAATGCTGACGCTTGAGAAGACGTTGTATTGAGCAAAGTAAAGTCAATGCCAGGAAACTGGCGCTTAAAAAGCTGAAAAGGCTCAATCAACAATAAACGAGAAATTATATCACTGGCGGCAATTGTCAGTGTGCCTTGGCTGAGATCATTAATCGCATTTAAGTCAGATTGGCAAACCTGTAATTCCCATAAGGTTTTTTGTCCAGACTCTAATAGCCGTAAACCTGCTTGGGTCAAACTAAAGGGATTACGTTCTATCAGTTTAACCCGTGTCGTTTTTTCTAACTGCTTAATATGCAAGCTAACATTTGGCTGTGTCATATGCAGCGCATTGGCTGTTTTACCAAAGTGCTTTAACTCAGCCAATGTGACAAAAGTTTTTAACCAGTGAATATCTAGCATCTTTATGACCTTAATGGTGTGAAATCGATATGAAATTCTTATCAAGATAATAATTATAATTAATTTCTCTTATTTTAATAGAGCGCATACCATATTCGTTCAATCAATTTGGAGATTAAATTATGCCGTCAATTGTTGTTGTAGGTGCAAACTGGGGTGATGAAGGCAAAGGCCGTATCGTCGATTTTCTAGCTGAGAACGCATCTGCGAGCATTCGCTTTCAAGGTGGTAACAACGCCGGACATACCGTTGTGAATGACTTTGGTACGTTTAAACTACACCAATTACCAAGCGGTATTTTTAATCCTGATTGTATTGCAGTACTAGGCCCTGGCATGGTGATAAGCCCTGCGGCATTAAGCGAAGAAATAGCCGAAGTTAACGCCGCCGGTGTTGATGTAAAATTATGTATTTCTGATCGTGCAACGTTATGCTTACCATTACACGCCCTTGAAGATACCCTCGAAGAAGTGCGCTTAGGCGATGCCGCTTACGGCTCTACTCGTCAAGGAATTTCACCTGCATACGGCGACCGAGTAATGAAAAAAGGCATTTTAGTTGGCTGGTTAAATCAGCCAGACGTTTTATTAGAGCGTATTCAATTTATGCTGGATTGGAAAATGCCACAGCTAAAAGCCCTTTACCCAAGCTGTGATTTTTCACAAACAGCTGAACAAATGACTGAGTGGTTATTAGCTGTCAGCGCTCCTTGGCGCGAATTTATTTGTAATGTAACAGAGCCTTTAAAAGCACTGCAAAAGCAAGATGCTAACTTGTTGTTTGAAGCGCAGCTAGGCGCAGGCCGCGATTTAGTTTACGGCGAATACCCGTATACTACATCATCAAACGTTACTGCTGCCTATGCAGGAATTGGCAGCGGACTGCCAGCTTTGCGCCCTGAGCGTGTTATCGCTGTGGCTAAATCATTTAGCTCATCTGTTGGTACAGGTACACTCGTTACCGCCATGGCAGAGCAAGACAATTTTCGTGAAAGCGCGAACGAATATGGCGCAGTGACTGGCCGCCCACGTGATATGGGTTATTTTGATGCAGTTGCCACCCGTAACGGTGTTGAATTACAAGCAGCCACTGAAATCGCTTTAACCAAAATTGATTGCCTATCTGGCATGAAAGATTTAAAAATCTGCGTTGGTTATGCAGGCGATCACAGCGAAAACCCTATTTGGCCACAAACAGCGGCTTTAACGCCAATCTATGAAAGCATGCCAGCGTGGGATGAAGATATTACCGGTTGTCGTACCTTCGACAGTCTGCCTGCTGCAGCGCAGCATTATGTAGAACGCATCGAAGCACTGATGGGAGTACCTGTAAGTATGGTGTCTGTGGGCCCTGAGCGTGAGCAAATGATTATCCGCTAGATTTATAGCATAGCGTTTTTTATCATTCAATTGAGCACAATAATATTGGGTTTCATTACGAAACCCAATATTATGCACTATATTAATAACTAAATGCTTTGACCTGCGATTTAATGTCCTTGCAAGGTGTTATTTAAAGTCCAAGTTCTGCCATAAAGTCGTCATCTAAATCACTTGCTTTAGCAGCATCATCAGCAGCTTTTTGTTTTTCTGCTTTATGCTTTGCTTCGTTTTCAATGATGTCATCTGGGTCAATAGCTTCAGCAATATCAAAATCGTGTAATTTGATAAACTCAGTTTTATCCATTGCTAATTCTAAATAAAAGATATTTTGTTTACTGGTGGTAAATGTCACGCGCCGTGCTTGCGGTCTATCCATCGTAGTATCGACCGAAATCTGTACTTGCTTATTGATGGCCATCATCTTCGGTTGATTTTGGGTAATTGAAGTATGTAACTGCTCGCGTACCTTTGAAGTAAAATCACCAACGATTTGGTTCATCAATTCACCGAGTACATTTGATACGTCGTCCGATAAGTGGCTATGAGCTAGTTCTTCTTCAGGCATCCCCATATTACGCATGTAATCATGATAAATCTCCATCGCCGCTTGCGAGGTGAAATTAGTAATTACCAGTCCTGTAAATCCGCCATCAAATAATACAAAACAACCGATATCAGGACGCATACAGGTGCGGGTTATTTTTTGTACCATTGCTGAGTATCTAATGCTATTACCACTTGCCGACGACAATACACTCGTTACAGAATGGCAAAGGGTTGCCAATATATCATCTGTGCTGATCACTTTACTTTTGCTCATAAACTTCTCTTTTTCTACTTGTTATTCATTATTCTAGCCAAGCTACTGAAATTATCACTGACTATCCAGCATAAAATGCTAAAATAGCCCTATTATTTTTCAAGAGACTGTTTGTGTGAACATAAAAGACAGCATTTATGCCACTGAGCAAGCGGTTAAAGACTTTAGCTTTGACCAACATGTAGTAGAAGTTTTCCCAGATATGATCCAGCGCTCAGTTCCGGGTTATGCAACCATTGTTAGTACGATGGGTAAATTGGCCGGTGAATATGCGCAAAGCAATTCAAACCTTTATGATTTGGGCTGTTCCCTTGGGGCAGTAACATTAAGCATGCGCCGTAATATCCGCACTGATAATTGCCATGTTATTGCCGTTGATAATTCACAAGCCATGGTTGAGCGCTGTAAATCACATTTGCACGGCTTTCGCTCAGAAGTGCCTGTTACAGTGACGCTTGGTGATATTAATGAGCTAAATATTGAAAACGCGTCAGTGGTCGCCATGAACTTTACTTTACAGTTTATTCCACCCGCACAGCGCCAAGCCGTGCTTGAAAAAATATACGCGAATTTAAAACCCGGTGGTGTATTGCTGTTAAGCGAAAAAATCAAAGGCGAGAACGAGCAATGCGATAACTTGCTGATTGACTTGCACCACGATTTTAAACGCCACAATGGTTATTCTGAATTAGAAATTAGCCAAAAACGTACCGCCATTGAGAATGTAATGCGCCCAGATACTTTAAATGCTCACCTTTCTCGACTTACCGATATTGGCTTTAGCCAAACCCAAGTGTGGTATCAATGTTTTAATTTTTGCTCACTGGTAGCAATCAAGTAACAAATATAAAGAGTAATTCAATGTCTCAATGGTTTAACCAATTTTACGCCGCAATCGCACAAAGCCCGCTAAGTCACTGGCTGGAAACGCTACCTAGCCAATTAAAACACTGGCAATTAGAGGCAAGTCACGGTGATTTACCAAAATGGCAGAAAGTGTTAAAAAACTTGCCTGAAGTGGCGACCAAACACGTCAATATTATCGACAAAGTTGAAATTGGTGCCCCAGGCGAAATGACCGACGGCGAACAAAAACAAGTTACACACTTATTAAAACGAATGATGCCATGGCGTAAAGGCCCTTTCAGCCTACACGGTATTGAAATTGATACTGAATGGCGCAGCGATTGGAAGTGGGACCGTTTATTACCGCACATTGAGCCGCTAAAAGGCCGCACGGTTTTAGACATCGGCTGTGGCTCTGGCTATCACTTATGGCGGATGCGCGGTGAAGGCGCTGAGTTTGTGGTTGGCATTGATCCGTCTGATTTATTTTTATGTCAGTTTCAAGCCATCAAACACTTTAACCCAGATGAAAACGTGCATTTATTACCGCTAGGTGTTGAAGCCCTGCCTGAGTTAAAAGCCTTTGATACGGTGTTTTCGATGGGTGTGCTTTATCATCGTCGTTCCCCTATCGACTTTTTAGCACAATTAAAAGCGCAGCTTCGCCCAGGTGGTGAATTAGTGCTTGAAACCTTAGTCATTGAAGGCGATGAAAACACAGTACTCGTGCCCACTGACCGCTATGCGAAGATGCGTAACGTGTGGTTTATTCCGAGCACGGCAGCGCTAAAACTCTGGATGGAACGTGTTGGTTTTAAAGATGTGCAAGTGAAAGACTGCGCTATAACAACGCTTGAAGAACAACGTAAATCAGATTGGATGGAAAACGAGTCCCTGATCGACTTTTTAGATCCAAACGATACTCGTAAAACCATTGAAGGTTACCCAGCGCCGTTGCGTGCAATTTTGACTGCAAAGGCTTAATACTAAAGGAACTCGGTTTTAGGTGCTAGGAACTACCTAGCACCTGCTACCTAAATCTATTGTGTCATTATACGGACAAGTGTCCTTGTCAATAATAGTAAACTCATATTTGAACTAGCCGCGCCCTTGCAATTGTTGTAAAATACGCGCGTTTCTAAGCATACACATGCAAAACCATGCAACTTTTTTGAGGAAATCCTGTGAGCGAACAAAAACAGTCTCTAAGTTATAAAGACGCGGGCGTAGATATCGATGCCGGTAACGCACTTGTTGAGCGTATTAAAGGCGTAGTTAAAAAAACCCGTCGTCCTGAAGTTATGGGCGGAATTGGTGGCTTTGGCGCACTTTGCGAAATCCCAGCTGGTTATAAGCAACCAGTACTTGTTGCAGGCACTGATGGTGTTGGTACTAAGTTACGCTTAGCTATCGACCTTAAAAAACACGATACTGTAGGTATCGATTTAGTTGCTATGTGTGTAAATGACCTTATCGTTCAAGGTGCTGAGCCATTATTTTTCCTAGATTATTATGCAACAGGCAAACTTGATGTTGATACTGCCGCAGACGTAGTAACAGGCATTGGTAAAGGCTGTGAGATCTCTGGCTGTGCATTAATTGGTGGCGAAACTGCTGAAATGCCAGGTATGTACGAAGGCGAAGATTACGACATGGCTGGTTTTTGTACTGGCGTAGTTGAAAAAGCAAATATCATCGATGGCACAAAAGTAGCTGCTGGTGATCAACTGATCGCGCTTGCATCAAGCGGCCCGCATTCAAATGGCTTCTCATTAATTCGTAAAGTACTTGAAGTATCAAATGCTGATACAAGTGCTGAATTTGAAGGTAAAACATTAGGCGAAACTCTGCTTGAACCAACACGTATTTACGTTAAACCATTACTTGAGCTGTTCAAGCAGGTAGATGTTCATGCTCTTTCGCATATTACTGGCGGCGGCTTTTGGGAAAATATCCCACGCGTATTACCAGAGTCTGCAAAAGCAGTTGTTAAAGGTGATAGCTGGCAGTGGCCTGGTATTTTCAATTGGTTACAAGAAAACGGTAACATCACCACCCACGAAATGTACCGCACATTTAACTGTGGTGTAGGTATGGTATTGGTTGTGCCTGCTGACAAACTTGAGCAAAGCTTAAGCATCTTAAAAGAGCTTGGCGAAAATGCTTGGCACCTTGGTGAGATCCATGATGCCAAAGCTGGCGAAGAGCAAGTAGAAATCCTAGGCGGCCGTGATTAATGGCCCCTGCTCGTCTAGTAGTCTTAATTTCAGGTAGTGGCTCTAATTTACAAGCCATCATTGACGCCTGTAATAACGGCGAGATAAATGCAAACATAGCGGCTGTTATTAGTAATAAATCAGACGCTTATGGCCTTGAGCGAGCAAAGCAAGCGGGCATTGCAACAGCAGTGCTCAGCCATAAAGATTTTGACTCGCGCGAAGCCTACGATGCGCAATTAATGAACGTTATTGATTCTTTTGCACCAAATCTAGTTGTATTAGCTGGGTTTATGCGTATTCTTACTCCTAACTTAGTGCAAAAATTTAAAGGAAAAATGTTGAACATTCATCCTTCTTTGTTGCCTAAGTACCAGGGGCTGAATACCCACCAAAGAGCAATTGATGCAAAAGATGACATTCATGGCGTAAGTGTGCACTTTGTTACTGAAGAGTTAGACGGTGGTCCTGTCATTCTTCAAGCCAAAGTACCCGTGCTGGCAGATGATACTGCTGACACATTAGCAAAACGCGTGCATGCACAAGAGCATATAATTTACCCTTTGGTGGTCAAGTGGTTCAGTGAACAACGACTTACTATGGAAGCAGATTATGCAGTTCTTGACAAAAAACAACTTCCTGCACACGGCGCGCACTACCCAGAATAAAAAACTAAGTGCCTTGCTATTGTGTGCGGGCACTTTATTACTTCCTACTAGTTTAATTGCTGGTGAACTTACTCAATTTGAAGCTAACTATGATATTTTGCGCAAAGGCGAAAACCATGGTCAAGGCGTCCGCACATTAAAAAAACTAGCAGATAACAGTTACCAAGTTAGCTACCACAGTGACATTGAGTGGATGATATTCTCAGATTCACGCAAAGAAACATCAAATTTTACTTTCAGCGACAAAAAAATCACGCCTGAAAGTTATAGCATGATCCGCACAGGCACAGGCCCGGATAAAGAATATACACTGCAATTTGACCACACTAAAAAACTCGTAAACAGCAGTGAAAGTAAATACCCTATTGAGTGTGAGTGGTCTGAGCAATTTCAAGACTCAATTTCATACCAAGTACAAGTGCGCGAAGAATTAAAAATGGGTAAAACCAGCTTTTCGTATCCGTTAGTTGATAAAAAAGGCAACTGCCGTGAGTATAACTTTGAGGTCGTTGGTAAAGAGACTATTTCCCTACCAATCGGTAATATCGAAGCGATCAAAGTAAAACGCTTATATGATAATGATAAACGCCAAGCGCTTGCATGGTTCGCCCCTGAAATGGATTACATGCTAGTCAGGATGTGGAAAGGCGAAAAAGGCGTAGAACAATTTGAAGTGCAACTTAACTCGTTCACGGTAACCAGCCCAGTTGCATTACCTGAAGAAGTTAAAAACGAAATAACACCAGAATAAATTGCTTTCAAGATGCAAGACGAAAGGCTCAAGTGTGACGATCATAACTTGGGCTTTTCAGCTTATAACCACATTAATTAAGTTCAAACGTTAAAACTGACGGCTAAATTAACTCACCCATTTTAAACAACGCAAATTCACCTGGTTCCATTTTTTGCCAACGCTCATCGTTGGTCAGTGGCCGAGTAGCGATCACCGTTACGACATCATTTGGCGTAGTTTCTTGTTGAAAATCTACCACCATATCTGCATCAATTAACGTAGCCTTACCGAACGGCGCACGGCGGGTGATCCAATGCAAATTATTAGTACAATACGCTAACACATACACACCATCAGTCAGCAACATATTAAACACACCTTTTTCACGTAAAGTGTGTGCAAGCTTTGCCGCATAACGAAACACTGACGCCATATTAGCTGGACGTTTAGGGTATTTTTCACGAATTTGATCGAGTAACCAACAAAACGCCAGTTCACTGTCGGTATTACCCACTGGCCGATAATATTCAGGTTTTAAATCATGATAATTCGAAAGCTGACCATTATGCGCGTAGGTCAGCTCCCTGCCCCACAACTCACGGGTAAAAGGATGCGTATTTTCAAGACAGACACGGCCACGATTACCTTGGCGAATATGGCTAATCACCGAGACACTTTTAATGGGATAGGCCTTTACTAACTTGGCAATTTCAGACTGACAGCTAGGCTCAGGATCTTTAAAAGTACGACACCCCTTCCCTTCATAAAAAGTAATGCCCCAGCCATCTTTATGCGGACCTGTGTTACCACCGCGCTCTAACAGCCCTGAAAAACTAAAACAAATATCTGTAGGCACATTCGCCGACATGCCAAGCAACTCACACATAAAATAAATTAACCTTTCAAAAATTTTTATACTTTTAAAATACTGCTTTTTAAAAAGCGTAAACCCGTAACTTAGGCCTTAGCGGCATTGTTAAACATAAGCAAGGGCAAGGCAAGCAAGAAAACAGCTTAATTTTTTCTCAAATAAATCATACTGACGAGTCACACATTTATCCGTATGCTGATGTGCACAGATTACAAAATAACAGTCACTGATATTTTCACTAAGCTACTTGATAATTATTCACTCTAGCGCTACTCTAACTAAAGGTGGTCTGACCTCTATTAAGGATTGAATACATGACACTCATATTTACACTTGGTTTAATCGTGCTGCTCAGCATCGCGAGTTACCACAGAGCGAGCTGGAATACTGCCCTTGGCGTTTCCATCGCAACACTTGTCATTGGTACCTTTGCAGGTGCATTTGGCGCAATTAGCTGGTTGATCTTCTTGATCATTGCAGTGCCATTGTCTGTTACTGGCATTCGTCAGCAATATATTATTAAACCTATTTTTGCCATGTTTAAAAAAGTTACTCCAACTATGTCTGAAACTGAAAAATCAGCCATTGATGCGGGTACAACATGGTGGGAAGCCGATCTTTTTTGCGGCCGTCCTGATTGGAACAAATTACACCAATACCCAATGCCTAAATTGACAATCGAAGAGCAAGCCTTTATCGATGGTCCAGTTGAGGTGGTATGTAGTATGTTGGACGACTGGGAAGCAACTCATGAGTTAACCGATTTACCACAAGATGTTTGGCAATACCTAAAAGATAATAAATTCTTTGCCATGATCATTAAAAAAGAATATGGCGGCCTGCAATTTTCTGCCTTTGCACAATCGTGTGTACTGCAAAAGTTAACCAGTAAATCTACCCTGCTTTCATCAATTGTAGGCGTTCCTAATTCATTAGGTCCGGGCGAATTGTTACAGCACTATGGTACTAAAGAACAAAAAGATCATTACTTACCTCGCCTTGCTAGTGGTCAAGAGATCCCATGCTTTGCCTTAACTTCACCAGAAGCAGGCTCTGATGCCAGCGCCATTCCAGATTATGGTGTGGTATGTAAAGGTATGTGGGAAGGCGAAGAAGTCATTGGTCTTAGCCTAACATGGAACAAACGTTATATTACGCTAGCGCCTGTTGCGACAGTATTAGGTCTGGCGTTTAAACTACAAGACCCAGATGGTCTACTAAGCGATGTTAAAGAGCCAGGTATTACTTGTGCACTTATTCCTACAGACATGCCAGGTGTTGAAATTGGTCGTCGTCATTTCCCGCTAAATGTACCATTTCAGAATGGTCCTACTCGTGGTAAAGACATTTTCGTACCGCTTGATTACATTATTGGTGGACCAGAAATGGCCGGCCAAGGCTGGCGCATGCTGGTTGAATGTTTATCGGTTGGTCGTGCTATTACATTGCCGTCAAACTCAACGGGTGGTATTAAAACAATTGCACTTGCAAGTGGTGCATACAGCCGTATTCGTCGTCAATTCCGTTTACCTATTGGCCAAATGGAAGGTGTTGAAGAGTCACTAGCAAAACTAGCAGGTTATGCGTACAGCTCAGATGCGGCTGTTAGCATGTCAACTGGTGCGGTTGATTTAGGCGAAAAGCCATCGGTTGTTTCGGCAATCATTAAATACCATTTAACCGAGCAAATGCGTGATTCAACCAACCATGCAATGGATGTTCACGGCGGTAAAGGTATTATGCTTGGGCCAAATAACTATTTAGGTCGTGGCTATCAAGGTGCACCAATTGCCATCACTGTTGAAGGTGCAAATATCTTGACCCGTAATATGATTATTTACGGTCAAGGTGCCATTCGCTGCCATCCATTTGTACTGACTGAATTGGGTGCCTGCGCAATCGAAGATCGTGAAGAAGCGCTAGTGGTATTTGATAAAGCGTTAATGGGCCACATCGGCTTTACTATGTCTAACCTTGTACGTACTAAGTGGATGAGCTTTACCGGAGCCCGTTTTGCAACTACACCATTTAAAGACGAAACAGCTGAGTTTTACCGTACTGCGTCACGCTTTAGCGCGTCACTTGCATTGATGTCTGACATTAGCATGGCTGTATTTGGTGGCTCACTAAAACGTAAAGAGCGTATTTCCGCTCGTTTAGGTGATTTGCTTAGTTACCTTTATTTAGTGTCTGCAACGCTGAAACGTTATAACGATGAAGGCCGTAAAAAAGAAGATTTACCGCTTGTACAATGGAGCTGTCAAGATCACCTTTACCACTGTCAACGTGCACTTGCTGATTTAATTAACAATATGCCATCAGCTCCGCTTCGTGCAGCACTTAAGTTGATGTTGTTCCCGTTCGGTCGTCCAGTTCGTAAACCGACTGATAAACTTGAGCATAAATTAGCACAAATTTTACAAGTACCTAGCGAAACTCGTAACCGTTTAGCAAGCTACGTATACTTAACAAATGAACCACTTAACTTAGTTGGTCGTCAAGAGCAAACGCTTAAAGACGTGCTAGCTGTTGAACCTTTATTTGATAAGGTATGTCGTGAAAAAGGCGTTAAACTGCCTTTCTTCCAGCTTGATAAAGTTGCTCAGATGGGACTTGAAGCGGGTATTTTAACGCAAGCAGAGGCTGATCAGCTGGCAAGCGTTGAAAAAGCACGTTTAGATGTTATTAACGTTGACGACTTTGACCCTGCAGATTTATTAGCAGGCAAAGCCGCACGTAATAACACGGCAAAAAAGGCGAATGCTGCTTAACATATTAAGTTAACACAGCCAACAGCACGCCTGTTGTGATCATCCAAACCAGCGCATAATGCGCTGGTTTTTTTTGTGCTATATATAATTGTAATGTACCCCAGCCAACACTCAGGCTTAGCAATAGCCACTCTATTTGAGCGACAAACAACAGATAGCTGCTAAGTGTTATCAAAAAGAACAAGCAACTTGGCATAAATTGGCTGATAAAAAACAGCCACGACTGGTTATTTGCTTGAAAAAATAACTGGTACCTTTCATGTAGCTTGCCACAATCAAATTGCAATGAACTGGTAAATAACACCATAAAAGCGGTGGCTATCACACTAAATATAGCCGCTAAATCAGCACGCTCATGCAGTAAAGTAGTGATTGCCATAAACACACACAACAATAAAGCCACCCGCCATATCAATACCCAGCTATGTTGAATAAAAAAGCTTAGCCAAAAAGTAAACAATGAATTGACTGATAATCGGCCGCTCAGCGAAAATGCTGGCAGAAATATGCTCAGCGCAAATAATATAATAAAGCCACAGTGATAAGCTAACGGCACTATATTAATTGGTAACAAGACTAAAATGGCAGTGAATACTAAGCCATATATTAATGCTCTTGGCTTATACAAACACAGCACGCCTAAGCCAAACTGCAGTAACATAAACAGCACAAAATGCGGTGCTCTTAGCCATTGTGATAAGGTTAGATCCAGTGCAATCACTGCACTTGCTAGCAACCAGCCATTGCTTAAAAATAATAGTTTTATGTCCATTAACTTAAGCCAGTTTGACCTGACAATCGTACGTTGGAAGAACCGCTGCTGGTTATTTTTAATAGCTGATTTCATTGCACTGAGCATCACGCTTTGCAGTAATAGATACAGCCACGCCATTTGGGCACCATACTGCGGCGCATCACTGCTGTCGATAATTTTGCCCAGTCCTAAAAATAACAGCAAAATCATACCAAGCATGGCAGAGCCAAGTATCACTAAGAATAATAAACCAAAGTTTTTTAGTTGCAGTAGTAATTGTGTCAGCTCAATTTTATAGGCCTGATAACGATACTCCATAAATGCGCGATATTGTGCCATCACCAGCTTAATGCCTAAATTGCTCATAACGCCATACACTCAAAGCCATGCTCAATAAACGGCGCCGGTTCATGGCAAGTGATAATGATTTGCCCATGTGCTTTATCGGCTAAGTAATCATCAAGCAAACCAAGTAAATATTTAATGCTGGCTTGATCAAGCGCAGCACTGGGTTCATCGAGTAATAAATACGGCGCACCGCGCATTAAAGCTAAAATTAACTGGCACTTTTTTTGATTACCGGATGACAAGGCATCAAAACGAGTATTTAAAAATTCGGTAAAGTTAAAACCGCTAATGAGCTCAGCTGGCCAATTGCAGCCTAAACTGCTAACCGTTAAATTAATAATTTGTTTCGCAGTTAAGAAATCTGGCAGCGCGATGCGATCACTAGCAATAGCCACCTGTTTATAAGGCTCAGACAGCACTTTACCTGCAAACAGAAACTGCCCGCTTTGTGGTTTTTCAAGTCCAGCAAGCATCATCAATAGCGTGGTTTTACCTTGCCCGTTCGGCGCTTCAATACACACTCTCGGTGTTGTAAAGCTGATGCGGTAATCTTTATAGAGAATATTCTGTGCAAATTGTTTATGTAAACCACTAACTTCAATCATCACTTTCCTTTAAATGAAAATCCCTTCGTATATAAGTGGGCATTATAACGTGGGCTGTACTTTTAGCGATACACGCTTTGTAACACTTTGTTGCAGATAAAATAAGCTAAAAACTTGCGTTTAAATAATGTTCGGGCAACACTAAAATCGGTAAAAATATGATTAGATAACAATAAACCAAGGAATGTCCGATGAATAACAAATTAAAATTTGCTGCACTTGCCTGTGCAATTAGTCTTGCCTTGAGCGGTTGTAGTCAATCAACCTCAACGACTACCACCACTACCGCACAGTCACAACAAACTCAGCAAGTTAAAACATATAACGCAAAAACCTTTTTTGATACTACTTCAATTATGGGCAGTAGCTTTTCACCCAGTGGCGAGAAAGTACTGGTAAGTTCCGATGAAAGTGGCATTTACAGCTTGTATGAAGTAGATGCAAAAACAGGGGATAAAACCCGCTTAACAAATTTTCAGGATAGTACCTACCCTGTACGTTATTTTCCAAATGATGAACGGGTACTATTTACCAAAGATTCAGGGGGTAATGAACGTTTTCATGTCTACGTGCGTGAACTTGACGGATCTGTAAAAGATTTAACTCCAGGGGAAGAAACCCGTGCAAGCTTTGCAGGGTTTACTGAAGACGGTAGTCAGTTTTTTATTACCAGTAACCAGCGCGATGCTAAATTTATGGACTTATATCGCGTTGATAGTAAAACCTATAAAATGACCCCTGTTTATCAAAACACCCTAGGTTTAGATGTCGGTGCAATCAGCCCTGATGGTCGCTATATTGCACTATCTAAAAGTAACACTAATAAAGACAGCGACACGTTTATTCTTGATACTTATAAAAAGACCCTCAAACCACAATTAATTTCCAAACACGACACACCCGCTCAATATGGCCCTGAAACCTTCTCAGCCGATAGCAAATCGCTATATTACTCTACAGACGCAAAAGGTGAGTTTTCACAAGTTTGGCGCTATGACTTAGCCTCAGGGGAACATAGCCCAGCACTCAAAGATGACTGGGATGTTAGTTTTATTTATTTTTCTAAATCGGGGCGCTATCAAGTCAGTGGCGTCAATGCCGATGCCAGCACCAAAGTAACAGTGATAGACACACAAACAGGCAAAGAAATTGCGATGCCGCAATTACCAGCGGGTAACTTGCGTGGTGTTAACTTCTCTGCAGATGAAAAAAGTATGGCGTTTTACCTAAACTCAGACACGTCACCAAGTAACTTATTTGTATGGCAAGTAGGCAGTAATAAAGCACAGCGATTAACGAATACATTAAGTAAAGAAATTGACCAAAATGATTTAGTTGAAAGTACTATCGTACGCTTTAAAAGTTTTGACGGTTTAGAGATCCCAGGTGTTTTATACATACCAAAGCAAGCTAGTAGCACAAATAAAGTGCCGGCATTAATATGGGTGCATGGTGGGCCAGGTGGGCAAAGTCGCACAGGTTATAGCGCGATGCAACAGCATTTAGTTAATCATGGTTACGCCATTTTTGCAGTAAATAACCGAGGTAGCTCAGGCTATGGTAAAACGTTCTTCCATCTGGATGACAAAAAACATGGCACCGATGATTTACAAGATATCGTTTACGGCAAAAAGCACTTACAAACTTTAGACTGGGTTGATGCGGATAAAATCGGCATTATAGGTGGCAGTTACGGTGGCTTTATGACTGCAGCAGCGCTGGCGTTTGAGCCAGAAGAGTTCAAAGTTGGCATTAATATTTTTGGCGTCACCAACTGGGTAAGAACACTTAACTCCATCCCGCCTTGGTGGGAAAGCTTTAAAAAAGCCTTGTATGATGAAATGGGCGACCCTGCGACTGATGGCGAGCGTCATCGTGCAATCTCACCGCTATTCCATGCTAAGAATATCACCAAACCATTAATGGTTATTCAAGGCGCCAACGATCCGCGCGTATTACAGATAGAAAGTGATGAGTTAGTTGCCGCAGTGAAAGCCAATGGCGTACCGGTCGAATATGTATTATTTGACGATGAAGGTCATGGTTTTAGCAAAAAAGAAAACCGTATCAGTGCCTCCAACGCGTATCTAAACTTTTTAGATACCTACTTAAAAGAACGCTTTGGCCCACAAGGCTAATATATTAAAGCTGACTAGAAGTTTAATTATAAGCCTGTAATTCTGATCAAGATTGCAGGTTTTATTATGTTCTTTGTCAAGTTCAGATAAGATAGCTGATAGCTGATAGCTGATAGCTGATAGCTGATAGCTGATAGCCAAAGTATGTTTTATTGCAATAGTATACAAGGACTTTATAAACTTATTATTGAGGAAATAACAAGTGGCGGAGTGGACGGGACTCGAACCCGCGACCCCCGGCGTGACAGGCCGGTATTCTAACCAACTGAACTACCACTCCGCAGTGGTATGTGCATGGGGTAATGCACTTACTAATTTTATTACTGATATCAAGTGGCGGAGTGGACGGGACTCGAACCCGCGACCCCCGGCGTGACAGGCCGGTATTCTAACCAACTGAACTACCACTCCGCAGTGGTATGTGCATGGGGTAATGCACTTACTAATTTTATTACTGATATCAAGTGGCGGAGTGGACGGGACTCGAACCCGCGACCCCCGGCGTGAC
>TARA_R110001606_G_scaffold183252_2_pt1 | contig 19368 bp, 19 predicted proteins | sample TARA_R110001606 | Tara Oceans TARA_R110001606 (sample SAMEA4398315) | marine metagenome | biome: Polar Biome; feature: [SRF] surface water layer (ENVO:00010504); material: water (ENVO:00002006), including particulate matter (ENVO:01000060) such as... | depth 5 m | reverse complement strand
CCACGACCTGTTTATCGCTAGCCACCTGCTGGGCGTGCCCGCTGACTGCGCCAGCAGTGGTATCAATCAGCTGCTTTTGTTCGTCGACGTGCTGACGATCCGCATTAACCTCGTTTTTCGCCTCGGTTACCGCTTGACGGTCGGCGGCCACTAGCCCCGCTTTCTGTGTAATGTCGGTGCGCGACTCAGCGACGAATTGAAACTCTACGTTTGCCTCTTGCACCATCTGGGCAAGTTCAACAGCAAACTGCTGCATCTTCTGATTACGGGCGTTGTCTTTAATCACCGCTTGACGACGGTCACCGATCTTAAAGTTTTCCGTTTGCAGATTGGGGACGTTGGGCGCTGTCACCATGGTCATACCTCCAGATACGCCAGCGGCGCACTAAAGTTGTTGTGAAACTCGTTGGTGGTTTCAAAGTCGCCGTCTAGCATGGCCACGAACGCGTGAGCAGCCTCTTTAACACCGCCCTCTTCTGGGTAAATGTTGATATACACTTCCTGTCCAGCTCCCGCCCTGAGTAACTCTTGAGTCAAGATCCCTGCCTCTTCATCGTCCAAGTGCTTAAAGTCGAACGTTAGCCGACGAGACACACCGCCACCGATATGCCGAAGCGAGCCAGATTCTGTCCGCTTCTTTTCACCTCTAAACACCCACCTCAGCTTTACCCCCCAGCTAACGTTCATATCCTTGGGAGGGGAGTAAGGTAACCCCGAGAAAATCCTGCCCACCTGTATGTACCCCGCTTCGCTATTGGGGTCATCAAAGGTAATCTGGTAACCATCCACTAGCGTGGGCTCCGTCCAGACGTTGTAGTGGATTGAGGGTAAGCTCGTGAGGTCAGAGCCGCCCCAGGGGTCAATGCCTGCGCGCCAAACACCCAGCGGGATAATATCGGCGGCGACAACCGGCCCGGTGTCGAACACTACTTCGCCCTCGAACAGGTACTCCACTTGCACGGTTCCCACGCTGCTGAGGTTGTGGCCATACACCACCACCGATGAAATAAAGGTGGGGTTCTCCAACAACGCCGTTATCCGCTCGTTAGTCGCCGTCAACCCCCGCCAGCTATAACTCCTGCCTGCCATCTGTGTGTTTTCAGCCGGTGACTGGGCACTGCTCGCTGTCAGCATGGCCCTGTCATGCTCGTTATCCATAATGGCGCGCATCGTCATACCCACACCTCCAAGTTTGAGTTTTCACGCGTCGGCGAGCGACCCACCACAAGCAACCGTCCCAGCCTGCCCTCTAACCGGCGGTGCTGAACGCTCACCACCTGGCCGGCTGACACATAGGAGAGCGACGTCTCGATAGACCATATCTCCCGCCTTTCAGAACGCAGCTGTAAGAGCCGATCCCGCTCGGTAGCGGCGTCAGTCTCATCTTGAATCACGCTGTCACGCGTAACCCGTTCAGCCAGCGGGTAGTTGCTAACATCCTGTTCAGCCCGGCTTTCACGCCACTCTGTGCGCAGCCGTGTAGCCTCGGCGGGCTCCTCTTCATCGAGCACCGACGCGACATTTGATAAGGGGGAATAATTGCGCCCCCAGCGCAGGGTCAGTCTTCGCCAGGGAGGTTCTGTGTCAGTGAGTCGGCAGCGGTCGTAGTTGATGTCATCGCCAACGATCGTTACATCCGCGGTTAAAGGGAGCTTGTGTTGGCGGGCTACCAGGGCGTTTACTTCGTTCAAATACCAGTAAGCGCCCAGTCCATTACACAGCTCTTCTAGAATCTGCCGACCGCTCACTTCACTGTTGTAGTAGAGGCCAACCCGGTACGCAGGCAGATCAACATCACCGATCGCGATGCCGTAATGTGCTGCCACCCACTCAACCACCTGCTGTGGCGTGTTGTGCTGCTCTTCAATATCGCCGGTAATGTCACCGAACTTATCGGTGAGCGTGACAGTCCCGCCTGCCATGTCCGTGCTGTGCGTAAGCCTGGCCCCATTAGCTTTCGCTGAGATGCTCGTCACTGGCAGAAATGAACCGCGGTAGGTCAGCGTCTGGGTGTCTACACGGTACAGTGGGGCGTTGTAAACGCTTCCTAAAGCAAGTGGCACTGGGCCAGCGCCATCAGGCAGTTGCCCGGTGTCGATTGGTTCATCTAGCACGCTGGATTCATCATCCATGCGAAACGTTATGGCACCTCGCCTCGCCTCACGGATACCCCCATTACGGCCTTGGGCAAGCAAACGAAAATCATCCCTTGCCCACTTTGGGGAACCCAGATACAGACGGATAGGATGCCCCTGCCAGGCTAAAAACAGCCAGTCAGTAATGCTACCGTCATCCATCAAAGTGACTTCGCCAAACGTGACTTGACCGTCGATACGCGTGGTAATGTCCACCGCCGTTTCAAGGCAGTCGTCATAAGGCCGGTTTGCGTCACTGTCGCTAGGCAACGACATGAACGGCCCCGTCGCTACGTATTTGATACCGCCTGCGTGGTGCATTTCAGCAAGGAGCAAACGGCTTGCATTGAGATTCGCTAGCCATGCGGCGTACTGACCATCACTGATGCTCACGGGGTTTTACTCCGGGTTTTGCTGTTGCGGTTGATGGCCTGTAGCTCATCTATCTGGTTTTCACGCTGACGCTGACTTCGATTGCCGTGCTTCTCTATTGCCCCGCCAAGAGCTTTTAATAAGCGGGCGTTCTCTGCCTGCAAGCTCTTGCTTTCCTTACGGGTTTCCACCAGCTCGCGCTTAACATCGTTAAGCACCTGCAGCACATCCGCGCTACCCAGTTGGGGAAACTGAGGCAGCGGGGGCATTTCCGGTATCGGGAGTTGCATCGGGCCATCGGGAAGGCGCATCAAGCCAGTGGCATCAATCCCTAAGCGACCACCGGCACCGCGTGACAGCGGCACGATAGCTTCGGGATCTTCTTCGCCCATCAAGCCCATGTTGAATAGCGTTGGAGCTGAAACGATGGAGTTAGTAAACACGCCGCCGTTAGCGAATTTCGGTACCGTGCCATCGCCGTAAAGCCCGCGCTCTTTCAGCCACTCTTCGCCGCCCGCGGGCAGGTTCGCCCAGGCAACGGCTTGATGCAGGTTTCCGGCACGGGACTCCTTTTCTGCTAACCACATTGACCAGCTGGTCAGTTGGAACCCTTTTGCCCCCTGGCCCATCACGTCGTGATACGCGGCGTCGATTTTGTTAGCTACGGGGTCAGAAACCGGGTTTTGGTTGATAATGTCGTCGATGTCGGATGGGTTTCCGCCCAGCACATCATCAGTATCCCCCGGCTGCCTGCCCAGCCCGATCTCCGCTAGCGTGAGCGAACTGGCGGCGATGGATTCGAGATAGCTAATCTGACCATCGCCATTTTTATCAATCAGTTGGAACAGCTTTTCGAGGCTTGAGTCAGTCGCCATCCCGGCGAACGCGTCCCGAAACTCGTCATAGTCAATGAGCCCGCTAGCGTCAACATCAATGCCGCTGAACTCGCTTTCCAACGCGCTGACAATGCCCATGCTCAGCCCCGCAATGCGGGAACCTGTGATCTCCTCCTGACTGATAATGCCGTCGCCGTTATGATCGACACGTTGAATCAGCCTGCTAATTTCAGCATCTGTCGCGTGGGGTGCCAGTGCCGCGCGCACCTGCTGCTCCGTTAACGATTGCGCGCCCAGCTGCTGCATTTCTTGATACAGCGTGGTTTTAAGTGCATCGATATTGTTCCAACCGGATGTTATTGAGCGCTCGATTGCAGACACAACGCCGTCGCGATTGAGATCCAGCATCACGCCCAGTTGCGCGGTTTGCTCCCCGACGATTCCGCGAAACTCGTCAGCGAGAAACTGCTCTGGTGTGAGCAGTTCAGGCAGGCGCTCCATGGCGTCGCGGATTTCAGCGATGCCATTAACCGCGGGGTCTGAGCTTGCGTACATCTCTTGCAGGTTTGCGATGTAGCGGTCTGCGTATTGGGTAATCCCTTGTTGTGCATTGCGATCGCCCTGTAACGCCTTTTCGTATTGCGACCAGAAATCCGCATCGCTTGCTTCCAGGCGTTCACGGGGTGTGCCCATCCCGGTTTCGGTGGCGTCAAAATTCGCCAGCCAGCTGTCTATGCTGTTGCCGAAACCCGCCATCTCGTTGCGCGCACGCGCCCACGCTTGCGATTCCTGCTCAATACCCCGGATTCGTTCTTGCTGTGCGCGCTCGGCGTTTTGCTGGGCGGCTTGCTCATCTTCAATTGCCCAAAGGCGCCGCTGCATTGAAGTCAGGTTATCAACCTCGGCATTTTCCAGCTCTTTGAGCCGGTCAATTTCGAGCTGACGTAGCGCGTCGGTATTGCCCTGCGCCTGCAGCAGTTGTTTTTCTAACTGCTCACGCGCACGCAGCGCATCTGACATATTGTCGATACCGCTGGCCGCACCTTTTGACGCGTACTCAGCCGCCTCAGCGCTGTTTGCGATACTGCTAAGCGCGTCTCCCAGCGTCAGTGATCCGCTCGCTACAACATCAAACCAGTAGTCAAGCCCCGACGTATCGGGCGCCCGCCCCAGCACGTCTTGATACTGCTGCTCGATGGCCTGGCGTACCGCCGCATTGGTTTCTTTCAGCGCGGGAGCAAGGGCCATCAAGTCATAAGCGAGCCGCTGTGAAGCCTCCCCGTTCTGGCTCTGCGCTTCTACTAACGTGCGCAGCTCCGCGACCGTGCGCGGGGCTTCGTCAGTGATTGAGGAAAACGACTGCAGTAGATCTTGATGGCTGTTGCTCAGGCGCTCGGTTTCGCTGAACGCAACGTTGTAGTACGCGTCGTTAATTGCGGCCATATTTTCCACGCCACCCACGTACTGAGCTAGCCCGCTCGCTGACTCATAAGCGCCTGCCGCTGTGGCATCAAACTGCAGGTTGAGGCGTTCCATGCCGCTAGAAAGCAGGGTATGCGCCTGCTGAGCGACCTGGGCTTGCTGGACAACACTTTCAAAGTCCCCCTCTAAACCGCGCACGAACTCGCCAAAGTGGCCACCCAGCGCTTCCAGCGCCGCCATGGGGCGTTCATTAAGTGCAAAATCGATCAATTCACCAGCTGTACTGCTCGACGCCTCAAGCCCCTGCACAGCGGCTTGCATGGCTTCAAGTTCATCGGTTGTTCTCGCAAGCGAAGCAGCGAGGTTATCGCGCACCACGGCGGCGTCAGCCAGTTCTTCTGCCCAGCCTTTGTCCTCACCCATTCCCGCACGTTGCAGCCTCTTGGTGCCACGATCTAGGAACCCGGTGTAACCCAAGGCAGATTGACCATAGAAGTTCTCGCCATCGTCTTGATGCTCGAAAACGCCATCTTTACCACTGCTTGCGTACTGCGATGGGTCGTTGGTGCCGGTGGTGCCAAAGCGGCCACTGAATTTTGTCTCCTTATCGAGGCTGGCAAGCGCTGAACCGATGAACGACCCGGCAGCGGCACCCAGCGGGCCACCGAAATAAGTACCCACCAAGGCGCCAGCGGTTTCCAGCGTGGCGTTGTTGCGGCCTTCGCCGAACACTGAGCGCCCGGCGTAGCTGCCCGCGAAGCCCGCACCGGCAGACGCTAGGCCCGTCATGCCGCTAAAGTTGGAGGCAGAACCCCCCATAAAGCCGGTAGCGCCTTGGGCACCGCCCACCTGAGCGGCAGAATTTAAAGCGGTGGCGTTCAGCCCATTACCAGCAAATTGTGCGGCGTTTTGCGCGCCCAATGTTGTCGCCGTGTGGCCGCCCCACTGAATGCCGCCAAAGCCATTTTGCACCGCGTCCCAGGCATTTTTGACGCTACCCATAGAGCCAAGGTTAAAGCCTCCGGAGCCGCCTCCCGGCATGCCGGTGGTGTCCAGCCCCATCATGCCCGCGACTTCAAACGTCAGCTTTTGCGTGGTGAGCATGTGGGCGATGTTGGCGAAGGTCTGCTCGAACGCATTTTCGACTGTATCTAGCGCACTGGTTGAGCCATCGACTAGGCCCAGCCAGGCATCCCGACCTGAGTCGTCAACACTGCGTAATGTGTTGTCGGCAATGGTGCCCCAGGAGGTAAAGCTGTTGGCGATACGTTGGCTGGCGTCTTCGGATGCGTCGCCGGTTTCACTAATGCGCTTTTGAGCCTCGATATGCTCTTGCTGCAAAAGGCCCATCATTTGAATATTCTGGGCGATGTTTCCTGTGCCCATGGCGGTGGCCACTGCCAGCGTGTTCATATCCCGCGCTAGCTGCACGGTTTCACGGCGGCCAGGGCGCAACCGGTTGTATAGATCCTCTAGGGCTTTGGCCTGGGCGGCGGTAGATTCGGCTAGCTCCTTAGCCTTGGCGGCAGCGGTTTCGTTGGCATCGCCAACTTCAGTGATGGTGGGCATTACTTCGCGGTTGCGGTCGCCAAGCTTTCCAAGGCGCTCTTCTACTAACGCGATAGCCGCTTCTAGGTTTGCCGCTTCTTGCTGCGTTGCACTGCTGGTTTCGCCCAGCTCCCGAACTGCGTCAGTTTGAGCGGTGACGTCGACACCCAAGAAACCACCGCCGCCATCGCCTTCAATCTGGCCGACTTTGGTAAAGGCTTCCGCGGTCACCTCAGCTTGTGCACGTACTTCCGCCAACTGCCCCACTAGCGATGTTAGCGTTAGCTGTGCAGCGGCTTGGCTCATGTCGTCCAGGCCTGCTGTCAGCTTCTCTACTGCTGTTGTATTCGCATCGATTTGGGGAATCGTTAATCCCAGCTCATCGCGAAATGAGTAAATAGCCAAACCGGCCAAAACTGCGGCGCCAGCTGGCCCGCCCACAAGCATCATGGCGGCAGAAGCACCGCGTGATGCCGCACCTAGGGCAATCTGTGAAGCGGCAGCGGCACGAGAAACGCCCGCCATACTCGCCAGTGTTGCCTGGTAGCGGATTGACTGTGCCTGAGCGGCCACCATGCCCGCTGTTGACGTGGCAAGCGAACCAACTAAACGCCCCGCAAGGACACTCGCCAGCAATGTGGCGGTGTCCTTGGTAAGATCCAGGATGGTTTCCGCGCCGCCAATCTCATGGATAAAGCTGCTGGTGGCCTGCAAGCCCGCCGTCATCGACGGTATCATTTCAGCCGCTATTGTTTGACTGAGCCCTTGAGCCGCAAACTTAAGTCTATCCACCTCGTCGTTATAGGTGGCCATGGCGTTGGCGGTATCTTGGGAGATCGTTAGGCCTAGCGCATCCGCTTCCGCCCGCATGGCGGCGATGGCATCGGTGCCCTGGTTGACGATCTGCACCAGCTTAACGCCTTCGCTATCCCACAGCTTTTGCGCCAGCGCTACTCGCTCGCTGCTGCTTTCCACGTTTTGCATGGCGGTAGCAATGCGTTCGAATTGCTCTTCCGGCGCTAACTGGTTGAGTGCTTGTGCGCTCAAGCCGAGGCGGTCTAACGCTTCCGACGCTACGCCCGTGCCTGCCGCTGCCTCCGCAATCCGGCGGGTTTGTCGCTGCCATGCAGTAGTTAACTGGCCGAACTCAACGCCCGAAAGCTTGGCAACATAGTTGTACTGACTGAGTGCTTCAGTGCTGGCACCAATGCGCAGGTTGGTTTTCTGTAATTGGTCGCCCCAATCAATCTGGTTCTGGATGGTGTTTGCGGCAAACATGCCCGCAATAGCGCCCGCTAACGGCGCGGCCGCTCGTTTGAGAACGGTTAACCCTTGGCTGGTCGCGTTAACGTTCTGGTTGAACTGCTTACTACGACGAGAGCCACGATCAAAACCTTTGTTGAGCTTACCGAGCTCATCATCCGTGGCCTTAATGGCCCGGATACCACCACTGGCATCACCAGTGATGATCAAGCCAGTTTTATAGTTCTGGGCCATGGGGCAACCTCAAATGACGGGCACAAAAAAGCCCGCACGCGGCGGGCCGGTTAAATTGCAGGCATTAAAAAACCCGCCGAAGCGGGTTAATTTAGAGATTCAACTATCGAAGCGATGGTCTAAGAACTTTCCAGCTGCCCTCAGCGGGGACTAAATAAAATTCAGTCGACTTCTTAATTAATGTAACGTCTTGTAGCTTTTCACCCTATCTCATCGAATCAGGCAGATATTAAAAGCCTCTGAAGGCGAAGGTCTCAAGCTGCCTGTATAGTATGGCGGTGTTTCTATTCGTTCCAAAGGGGTTCAATTGGCCTGTTTGGAATCACAGTAAATATGAAATTTAAAAAATTTCGATTTCAAAGGTGCGCTGATAATCAGCAACTGACTGATCATCAAAGGCCTCTTGATGCATTTTGAAACGCCAATGCTCAAAAACCAGATCCATTTCCTGTAACGTTGAAAAACGAATCAAGTGCTCTTCTGGTATGTGTGGAACAGCCCTTGACGCTAATAAGATACATAATCTCGCAAACATTTTTTCTGCTTGTTGTATATCTTCACCCTTCCACATAAAAAGCTTCAATCGGAGTGATTGAACAGCACTTTCGTCACCAGTAACATAATAACTTATGGTGGAAAGCTGCCCATCACCAGTTTTTATAAGATTAGATTCACCCCCCCAGCCATCATAAATAGCTTTATAGTGCCTGCACACTAACCTTTCTTGTTTTAAGAAATCTTTTGCATCGTAAGGATTCCAACCTTTTTCAACAGCAACGCTCAGCCTAAGCCTTTCATGCACTTTGTTTTTAATCGCCGCACTTAGGGTCTGATCAATGTCTTTCCTGGTGGCGATATCCCTTTTTTGATATGCCAGACTATCGCACCACAGGCCCAACGCATCTATATCAATCCCGAAAGTTATGGCTGCTCTTCTTTTGGCGTATCTCAATAAAGCCTTATCCTTCATCCAAAAAGACATTCTTTTAAATAAGTTCTTATATGCCATGCCAACTCTTAAAAACATAACGAACGGAAAGAATGCAATAGAAAAAATAACTGGTAAAAATAAATCGGAAAGCTTTTTCCAGGAGAAAAAATCTGTAGGAGCCCCAAATATATTAGCAATGCTATAAATAATAAAAATCAATGCTATAGCTCCAACCACCCATTCACCAGCCCTACCTACCGCTTGATGTTCAGGCCTACTCTTAGCTATAACCCCAATTGCGGAAAAAAAGAAAATCACCGGAAAGAGTGCAAGCTCAAAGTATATTGGCAAAGTGTAAGATTCAGCCAAAAAGACCACAATCACGCTTAAGCCCAGCAAACCTTGAAAATATTTTTTTAGGTAATCAGACTCCGATTCACCTTGACTATTAGTTGACTTCATTAAGCCCAAAAAAGCAGAACCAATAAACCAGATTATAGTCGTCTTTAGGTTCTCGACACTCCAAGCACCTAATTGCCAAAGAATCAAAACACAAATACACACCCAAACAATAGACGCTATCACTACAGTTAAAATGGGTTTGCAAAAAAAGGTTCTGACAACATTCATTAGGTTGTACGATGTACCGTTCTTTTTGGCATTTATAGTGAGCCAAACCGCGGCAACAAAACACCATATTAATGCTGCCATTTCCCTTGTATTTAGTTCCACAATTAGACCAAGTGATTATTATAAACAAATAACCCCGCAGACGCGGGGTTAAGTATTTCTTTTGGTTGAGGGACAAATTTCATGCTCTGGATCATTCCATAAAATTTTGAGAGCAGCCCCTTCCCTTATGCCAAAAACTCTATGCCTGCCAGATAATCTTAAAGAAAAAACTTCATCTTGATCATCTAGCTGCAAGGCTTCTAGCCTGCGTTGAGCATCGCGGCATAGTCGGCCAACTTCAATTGAATGATGTTGCTTTCCACTTTTTAATTCTGCCCATGTTTGACTCTCAATACCACAAAGAGATCCGCTCAGAAACATCTGCACGAAAGCTTCATGTTCTAAAAGATGCCATCCCCACCTATCATGGTGAAGATCCGCTCTAGAAAACTGCCATGAAACTTTTTGTTTATCATGGTTCTCTGGGACCTCGGCTATTTTTGGTTTGCCTGCTTTTGGCTCTTGGATGACTCTGGGCTTCTTATCTCTTTTTGCCATAACAATATTAGATAGAGCTGTAGTACTCTACTATTGTATCCTTGGTGATTTCTTCGTTACAACGAGCGCCCTCTTTTATACCAGTTCTCGCAAGCTTCCACGGATCTTCCATGTGAGTTAAGTTACTCAACCATTGAGGATCCTTGTCACCGTATACTTCTAATACTTGCTCAATGCTTTCTATTTCGTCTTCATTGAGCTCACAGTCGGCTCTATCTCTGAACATTCCCGCTGCGACTCTATATTCACCTCGATGAGCATCATATAAGGCAGGAACTACTGGACCGTTAGCCCAAGCTTCTATTTTCTCATCAAAAAGAGGAACCTCATCCCACGTTAGATGCCAAGCTTGAGAATAATAAACCAGCTTTTGAAGCTTCATTGCCGTCATTGGGCCGAGCTTATCGAGTATGTATTCGGCTACTGTAAACACATTTGCCATTTTTAAATCCTCCTCAGCCACACCTGTGTCGTTCATTGGTATCACGGTGCTTGTACCTGCGGAGAATAGAGACGAGAGCCTCAAAGGTCAAGAAACCCAGCCAAATGCCGCGATTAAAGCAGCCAAACCAATAAGAGTAGCTGCTATGATAGCAGCTACTGAGAGTAACAACCCCGCTCGATCAGCACCTTTCTCTGACATGTGACCTCCAACACGCAGTCGCGTTTTGCCGCCACTGCGCCTATAATTATCCATAAATCGTCTCCATGCTTCTTCATGGGGAATTGATCAGAACCCTCGCCGAGTTGCCCCTCGACGGGGGTTTGTTTTTTCCCATCGATCTTAGCCGTAGCGATAATGTCAGACTACCGGCCAAGAACCCGCCTCAATGCATCATCATTTCAGAATCCATAAATCGATTGGGTTTAAAGCGCTTTAGGAATTTCATCCGCGACTAAATCAGCATTACAAATTTGTTGGTTTATAACGAGTTAAAGCCAGTGAAGAACATAGTGCTGAGCACCACCCAGCCTAATTTATGGTGCTTGATTGCTACCACGTCGGCTAAATGTTCCATGGGTAGTACTATTAGCTACTACGCTATAAACACCCCATCACTCCTGTAATCAGGCGGCAGATCCATCACGTTCATAAGCTCTCGCACGTTGATGCGTTGCTGCTCTTCCTGCAGGTAACGCAGCTCGGTACGTTTCTCGATGATCTCCGTTACCTGAGCCTGCTGCTCCGCTTCCTGCTCGGCAAGATGGCTTTGATCATTAAACGCTGCGAGTGCGCCCGCTTCGATGTGTTGGATCTGGCCTAGCAGTTTGTCTTGCTCGTCATAATCCAGGCGGGCAAATTTGGGGTGGCCATAGAGTGAGGTGTAATCAATGCCCAGGCGTTGCCCACCAGCCATGCCTATGGCCATACGCCACTGGGTGCGCATGGCGAGAAACAGTTCCAGCGCTGGCCAGTGTTCTTCCCACACCTCATAGTGCTGGGGCGCTTCGGGTATATCGGCGTCTTTCAGTCCCCAGCGGTCAGTGTCCTTCTTGCGCTGATCCCTGGGGGCTGGGCCACTGGCCCACCACTGGCCAGCGCCGCTTAGTTTTTTGCTGCGGCCTGATTTCGCCCTTCCTGTGCGGCGTACCAGCTGAGGATCAACGGTCGGCGAATATAGGTTTCTTGCATTAGCTGCTCGACCAGCTCTTTATCAAACGGCAAATCCTTTTTGTCTTCGCCTTTGATACCGCTGATATTCACTAGATCGTCTAAAAACTCCTCATCTTTTTTCTTGCCTGACTGAGCCGCCTCAACATTGGCGCGGTAGTCGTCCCATTTACGCAGCTTCCACTCTGCCTGGATCGTTGACGCTTTCTTATCGCCCGGCACTTGAATAGGCACATCGACGGTAACAGTGGGGATTTTCTTCAGAATGAGAGACATGGAGTGTTCCTTTGATTAGCACAAACAAGCACGCCGCCCGATGGCGGCGCGAAGTGGTTAGTGGTGGTGGGGTTGAGTGATTAACGGAATACGAAGGCGTAATCGCCATCACCTGCCTCAGCGGACAACAAGCGAGTATCCATAGTGAAATGCTTGAAACCCTGCACTTCTGTTTCCTGCAGGTTCGAAAGCTGAACCCGGGCACATTGTTGCTTAACAATATTCCCCGGCGTTTTGCCATGGGTGAATGTCACCGGTGACTCCGTGGTGCCGTTATGAGATTCGACTTTTTCATAAATATTAAAGTCTTGAATACGCGGCGCCTCGATGTTGACCTGACCCGTGGCGTTACGATTCTGGATGTGGACGCCCTCGTAGTTAACGAGGTTGCGATGCTCAACCTGGCCGCCCATATCAAACGACCAGGACTGCATGCGAGCTTCATAACCAAAGAAGGTGAATGCACTGTTCTGCTTGTTGATAGGCACTTCTTCTGCCTGAGGCTCTCTTGATGAACCCGCTGGCGGTGCTTCTCGGTATGGCCGCAGATACAGTCCCGTTAGGTTGAATTCAAAGTACGGCATGCCTTTGGCGTCGGCGGTACGCGTTACAGTTCCGCGCACACCTGGTAGCACCTGCAGCTCGTCGTTATCCGTCCACCACAGCAATGAGATTGAGGCGAAGTTACTAGATACTGGTTCGTAAGTGACCGTTTCTGCGCCTTCGGTCATGTCGATGACTTCACTGTGACCGGAGCACAAAAGCAATGGCCGGTAGGATGGAGGCACCCCAGGTGTACCAGAGCCCGCGTAAGGCACGCGGATTTGGCGTGTCGTATAGGGCGCCACATTCACCTGCTTATTGCTGCCAAAACCGGGCTTTACACGCTCAACTTCTGCTGTATCACCTTGGTAGGGGCTGGCGGCTTCCCTCGTCATGACATCAAAAAACACGGCACTGGAGAGGTCTTCCGGCGTTACGCCGTACTCATCTTCTATAATGGCGGCCACCGTTAGGATCCGCCACGCCATTGGATCACTCATTGCCTTTTCCCTCTTGCTTGGCCGCCGCCTTGGCGGGCTTGGGGGCTGCCGTTTCGGCTTTCACCGGCGCGGTAGCGGGGTTTGAATTAGGCGCTTTCGCGTACTTTGTGGGCGTAGGCTTTGTGCTGTGCACCAGCACGCGCTTACCGTCACGGATGACGTAGCAGCCTCCTGCATTGGGCATGGGGGTTTCCTCCAGGCATAAAAAAACCCGCACGCGGCGGGGCTTGTGGGGTGGTGGTTGGGTTAGCTACGAATCATGCGGTCGTAGCGGTAGAGCTCACGCCAATAGACGTGGCTGCCGGAGACAGCAACTCGCTGCCCCCCTGCGTATTCCAAGGGAGCAACACCGTGAGGCGAGCTGTTCAGACCAAGTAAAGCCCCATCAATCGCTTTTCGCTGCGCATCCACTTCGGCCTGTTCTGCCACCAGCACCACAGCGATGTGCTCGGTCACGGTCTGGCGGACGTTCATCGTTTCCAGTTCGTTGGGTGTCGTTGTGGCTTGCACAGGGTGCACGAAGGCCGCGGGTAGTGCGGGCGCAGACATAGCCAGGCTGGTGGCCTGTAGCTCGAAGTGAGCGCGGTATTGCTTTTGGTCGTATTCGTAATCGGTGGCGGCGTCAGTGATCTCCCAGCCTTCACTGCCACTTTGCGCGGCGACTCGCTCGATGAGCTGGGTGCTCATAGTGCGTAGCGGGTCGAACTCGGGTGACCGCAAGCTGAGTACGTAGGTGTCTACTCGCCCCAGGCGGTAGCCGTCTACCTCGATGCCGCTTTGGCCTGCCAGGTTGTAAACGCCGTTGGTACTGGGGGCATCCGCCGGCAAGTTGAGCGGCCATAGGGCACTGCTGACGACAGGGTCTACCAGCGCGACCAACCCAGGCACGGTATCGGCGCGGCTGGGGTCGGCTTCGCTGCTGGGTGCAGCGGTAATGCCTGCTCCGCTAAGTGCGGTAATGATGCTATCAATCATGCAATCGCCCCTTTCATGCGCTGCCGATCTAGGTATTTCGAGAGCCCTTCGTAAAACCGCCCGGGCGCCCCGCTTTGGTGTTTCTGCATGGAGGGCCATAAGAACGGGTTGGCATCCATGTTCTCGGTGCCTTGCTCCTGCCACAGGCCTTTACGGCCCTGCCAGCGACCGTTGATCTTGCGGTTAGTGCCTACCAGTACGCCCACCTCGCCAGGTTTGAAGCCTAAGCGGCTGCGCTGGCGTTTATTAATGTTGCGGTGACCAACGGCGCGGGCCATATCGCCGCTATCCGAGGGCGCTTCGCTTTTGGCGGTGCGCTTGACCGGGGCTACCACAGACACCAAGCCTGCCCGTATGGCGCGCTCTTTGATGTTGTCTTCCAGCGCCTTTAGCTCACGCTGCATTTCCTGCAGGTGGACTCCCTGAACCTGCCAATCAAACCCACTCATGGCACATCAACTCCAGTTCTGTGCGGCGTCCGCCTAGGTCGATCGGGCGGCCCTCCACTTGGTAGGTCATCCCGCCATGGCGTAGCCGTAGGGTTTTGCCGGTGGCGGCGGCAATGTCTGCCCGGTACCGCATGCGGATACGGGCGGTGGTTTCGGCGTTGGCTTCTTGTGCGGCGAATAGCGTGCGCCCGCGCAGCTGCTCGACCTCGGCCCACACTTTGCCACCGGGTTGCCACCCTTCCGGCGTTGCACCTGAGTCGGTGCGATCGCCCTTTTGCCACCATTCGAGGGTGACCTGATCACGCTTCTTTCCAATCTGCATTGCTCACCCCACGGCATGGATTCGATGAGGCGCCAGCAGCATATCCACGCCCATGGGTACCTCTTGATACCCGCCTGAAGAAACGCTTTCGCGGTTTTCGTACCAGTGGCCTATCAGCAGCAGGATGGCGATTTCTACATCCGGCGGGGTTTCTGCCGCGCCTGCGGTGGCGGTAATGGTGACGCTTTCGGGCTCGTCGGTGGTGCTTGGCCAGTGGCTTCCCCATTGCGGCGCCAGCAGCGGGTAAATGGGGCGTGTGTCTAGTCGTAGGGTTTCAGCATCGAGTGATTGCTCGATGCCTTCGGGGTCGATGTACTCAAGCGATTCAATGGCGGTTACCGGTGACCACGGCAGTTCAATGGCATCACTTCCCGCGGGGAAGCCATCGAGTAGCAGCGTTTTGGTGCGCGTGGCCAGCGTTGCCTGGGTGTAGTGCTCGGCGTATTGGTAGGCGCCGTTGATGAGCCCTTGGATGATCACGTCTTCATTGGTGTAGGCCGTTGCTTCCTCTTCGGAAATAGCTAACCGAAGGTGCAGTTTGGCGCGTGATAACGTGATCATTCAGGGACTCTCAAGCATTCGGAAACAAGAACGCCGCTCAGTGGCGGCGTTGGTATAACGATAAAAGCAGCGAGGGCTAAACCTTGTCGGCGCCTTCGGTGCCTTTGGCCGGTTTATTCGCTGCATCGGCTTTGGCTTTATCCGCGGCGGCGGCTTTGAACTCCCCGGCAGGAATAGCGATCTTGCGATCCTTTAGCTGTTTGGCTTTCGCTTCTGGGAAGCCAGCGCGATCGTTACGGGAGTAACGGCCGTAGGGTTTTAGAAACACCATGGTGTGTAGCTTTTCAACGGGTTGTTTGGTGGCGGCCATGGGAGGCTCCTGTCATTTAAAGGGATAACGGCGAAGGCCCGCACGCAGCGGGCCTTCGGCTATTGCTTAGCTGTTCTACAAACAGGAAAGCCTTACCAGGTGACTTCGGTACCCATCACCAAGCCCTCTGGGTGGCGGAAGGCAATATCGTGCTCTTTCACCACGCGCAGTAGCGATTGGTTACGGCTATACGCAGACACCAACTGACCACTACCATCCTTGTAGGTGGCTTCGCGGCTGAAATCGATGGTCATGACATCGCTGTCACCGATAACGACATCGTTGAAGTCGCCGAAGTAGATCTCTGACTCGTTGTTAGTTCCCGCTTCGGAGGTATCCAAGTTAATGGGGATCGTGGTGGTGTAGCGGATCGGGTAGCCCTTCAGCTGACCTTGAGCCAGTTCGGGGTAAACCTTGTTACCGTTTCCGTCACGCATACCAAACAACTTCATATAGGTACGCGGAGACAGTCCCCAACCCGGGCTGACAAGCAGGCTGTCGCTATTCATCAGCTCGAGCATCAAGCTATCAAGGTAAGTATCAATAGTTGCCAGATCAGCGGTGCCAGACCATGGCACCACGCGCCCTTCTGCCCGGCATACGGCGCCCCAGCCGGTGGGCGTGTCGTTGGTGCCGTCATCGCGCATGAAGCCTTTGTCTTCACGCACCGCCATGCTGGCCAGCATGTCGTTTAGGAACAGCTGCTCTACCTGAAAACCAGCACGCCCAATCAACTGGTTGCTCATCGGCACCAGCGTGATCATGGTTTTGGCGTTCAGTTTTACATCGTCAGTGTTGGCCTCGGTTGCCAGAACATCCGAGCCTTCGCCAACATAGCTAGAGGTTGCACCAGACGACATGCGCGGCATGCTCAGGTTGCCGTTAGGCAGCGGCATAGAGCGAGCGCCCAAGGAACGCACGATCGTTTTAGGGCGAAGTAATTCAATCACTTCGTTGTGCATGTTCTCTGGCACCAGCGAACCGCCGGAATTTGCACTGGTGTCGATGGCCATCGCTACGTCAGCATCGCCAATTTCGCCACTGGCGAATTTGGAGGCCAACTGCATATCGCCCTTACCTGCTGCAACGGCCATCGCCATGCGCGCCACTTTGGCGCCGGTATACTGCTTAAGCTCTGGCTTGATATGCACTGCCGCAGAACGACCACCACCAAACGTGGGTACCGGCTCGCTTGAGGCGGCGTTCATGCGTTCAATGTTTTCAGCCCGGGAAAGCTTGGCGCTGATTTCATCAAACTCAGTGGCAAGCTTTTCAAATTCAGCCAGTTGCTCTTCGTTCAGCTCGCCCGCTTCCATCTCAACAGCGGCCAGCGCCTGCACCTGCGCGTTAACCTCGGCACGCTTGCGGCGGAGTTCTTCGATATTAGGCATGGTACTTCCTCTTCTTTTAGGCACAAAAAAAGCGGCTCATGGCCGCCGTGATGTCGCTCCGCCGCGTGGCTAGAGCTGACAACTGGTGTCAAGCGCCCGCGCCTGGGCGCGAATGCTTCGGTTGTTTCGTGGGGTGGCTCCGGTATTGCTGGTGTAGCGCTGCGCGATGGTGTCTATGGCGTCTTGTGCGGGGGCGATCTCATCGATGAGTTTTAGGGCAAGCGCTTCTTTGGGCCGGAACAGCCGCGCTTGGGTATCAACGATCGTTGACACATCCAGCCCGCGGAAGCTGGCAACAGATTCCGTGAATTCGCCATAAGCGCCATCCAGCATTGTGTTGATCTCCTGCACGGCTTGGTCGGTGATCGGCTCATGCGGGGAGCCGTTGTTCTTGTGGTCGCCGCGGTAGTAGGTGTTGAACGTGATGCCCATCTCCTGCTCCATGCGGCTGACTTCGTAGGTTTCGATAATCACACCGACAGAACCAACGCCCGCCGTTGGGCTGGCGACAATGCGGGAGCACGCTGACGCCAGGTAGTAGCCTGCTGAGTAGGCGGCGAAGTTAACGATGGCGGTGATGGGCTTAATGGCCGTGCTGGCACGGATAAAATCGGCGAGCTCCTTACAGCCCATGGCGTGGCCGCCGCCGGTGTGGAAGTCGAGCGCGATCTCTTCGACCATTTCATGCTTTAACGCGGCGGTAATTTGGCTGCGCAAGCGCTCGTAGGAAAGCAGCTCTTCACAGGCAGCGGTGATGTGACCACGACGCGCCACCAACACACCGTGCACGGGAATAACCGCAATGCGGCCAGAGACCTGAAGGCGCTGCATCTCGCGGTCGTCTCCGCTGCCAGAGTCCATGCCTAGGCTTTGCGGTAGGTCATTAGCGCGCCCCAGCAAGCGAGGCTCTAGCACGTTACGCACTGCCTGCACGAGCGTGGGTGTTGCGTACAGGGGTGTGTTAAACACCATGGACGCGATGTGCGGATAGTTGATCATTGCGTGCATGCGAGTATTCCCTCGATCTCTTGCATTTGTTGGGGCGTGGCATTCAGCGAGTTCTGCATCTGCTGTGAATCCACCATGTTCATGGGGCTCAGGTAGCGATCGCCTCCCTTGATAGGGGGCATGTTTTCCAAGCGGCGAATATCGTTAACACTCAACCACCCCCATTGGCGGGCAATGGCGTAGGCTTCGAAGCGTGACTTCTGATCACCGCGCAGCAGGCCGGATACGTTGAATTCGATGTAAAGATTTTTGCGCTCGCTGGGGATGAGCAGGTCGCGCATCATCGCGGCCTCTTTGCGCTTGATCCACGGCATCAACGTGTAGATGACGAACTGGAGACCAAGGTGCTCGATGTTGTTGAACGTGGCCTTGTCCAGGTGTTGGATCATGTTGGGCGCGACGCGATATAGCCGGCACACTTCCACCACCCCGAAGTTACGAGACTCCAGTAGCTGGGCCTTTTCGTTATCCATCGCTAGCTGTTTGTACTGCATGCCCTCTTGAAGCAGCGCGACAGAGAAGGCATTGCGTAGGCCTCCACCGTGGCGTTCAGTGAACTTGCTCAACAGCCGATCAACTGACGCTTGATCCTTTATCGCCGTGGCTTCGCGTGGCCGCTCAATCACGCCTGCCATCGTGGCGCCGCGCTGAAACACCGCAGAGGCGTGTTGCTCGGTGGCCATGGCGAGGCCGATGGTGTCGGCATTAGTGGCGATGGGCGATAGGCCTACATAACCATCCAGCGAGAACGCTTTAACGTGATGCACAGAGCGCATCGGTAGTATCTGGTTTTTGTAATCAAGCAACTGGTAGTAAGGCAGCCCATCAGGCCCTTTCAGTACGCCCATTTTCTTGGGATTGACAGGTATCAGCTCCGTTGGGAAACCAGCCGCATCGCGCTCGATCAGCGAGAACTCGTTTCCCTCAAGCCCTAGGTGGCCCATTCCTTGTTCGTAATACTCGAACGAGGTGTCTTTTCTATTGGGCTGGCTATGGATCACGTCATACAACGGGTGGTCGATAGCGCGCTCGCGCCCGCCTTTGTCGTCACGGCGGTAGAGTTCACAGGGCAATTGCGCCAGCGACTCCGCCAGCAGGGTGACGCAGCCACGGAGCGCGCTAACGCCCAGGGCGGTTTCAGTGTTCACCATGGTGCCAGCGGCGCTTTGGCGGCTGGTGTTGGAGCTCACCCAATTGCCCGTCCAATTCTGGCTTTTCTGGGGGCTGCCTGTGGCGGGAGAATTGAAGAGGCTAGGCCAGAACATTAGCTATCCTCTTCGTGTTTGGTGACCGATGGCGGCTGGTTGGCCTGGGCGGCTGCTTTGGAAGCCAGCCACGACCAGAGCAGGCAGAAGCTGCCCGCGACGATATAGCCCGCGGCGGGCAGTACCAGCCACGCGCCAAACGCGACGAGCCCGACACCCAGCAGGCCGACTGTGAAGGTGATGAT
>TARA_R110001606_G_scaffold83958_1_pt1 | contig 19383 bp, 23 predicted proteins | sample TARA_R110001606 | Tara Oceans TARA_R110001606 (sample SAMEA4398315) | marine metagenome | biome: Polar Biome; feature: [SRF] surface water layer (ENVO:00010504); material: water (ENVO:00002006), including particulate matter (ENVO:01000060) such as... | depth 5 m | reverse complement strand
AAACGGCCTCCGGCGCGACCATCAAAATGAGTGTGAACAGGCCCTAGGAGCAAGGCTTGTGCGGCGGTTTGCTGTCCGGTCCCAGGGCGCTGACCCAGAATCGCTCGCGCTGGCGGCGGGTCTGGAAGCGTGCACAGACCCGTTCAGCCTGTTGCCGGGAGTGAAAGCGATTGACCAGCGAGGCGTTGCCCTGGCTGTCCTTGCGCCAGAGCAGATACTGGGTGCTGCCGTTACCAGCGGACATAGGGCATCTGGCTGAGCGCGCTGTTGTAGTAGCGGGCATCGTCGGTCACTTCGTCACCGAGCCAGGCCGGCCGCTGAAACGGCTGATCTTCATGTTCCAGTTCCAGTTCCGCGACCACCAGCCCCTGGTTGTCGCCATGGAACACGTCCACTTCCCAAACCAGACCGTCGCACGGTACCCGGTAGCGGGTTTTATCGATCACGCCGGCGCCGCACATTTCGGCGAGCAGGGTGCGGGCATCGTCCACCGGCACCGGGTACTCGAATTCGCGGCGCCGGGCGCCGTTGTTTTCGCCTTTAAGGGTCAGCCAGGCCTGCTCACCATGGATACGGACGCGCACGGTGGCGCGGGGCTGATGGCTCAGGTAACCCTGCACCAGCCGCTCGCCGGGCAACGGGTCTAAAAAAGTCTGGTCGGTGACCAGGAATTTACGTTCGATTTCCACGCCCATGGCCGGCTCCTTTTTTTTTCGGTTATCGCGCGACGGCGGAGGGAATCAGATCACGATTGCGCTGCAACTCATCCACCGGGAAGCCCTGCTCGCGGGCCTGATCGACCAGCGTCTGATATTGGTCGTCGGGCAGGGTGGGGGCGCGGGACAAAATCCACAGATACTCGCGGCCCGGCTCGCCGACCATCACGGTGCGATAGTCCTTATCCAGGGCGATGATCCAGTACTTGCCTTCGGCGATCTTGGGCAGCAAACGGGAAAACCAGTTGTCGAAGCGTACTTTTAATCTGGCGTTGCCGGAATCCGGCACCACGCTCGCCTGACCCTCGGCCACGGCCGGCTCGTCGTCCTCGCGCTGGCAGCGATTGATCACCTTCACGGTGCCGTCCGGGTTCAGGCTGTATTCGGCGGTGGAATTGTAGCAGCCCCTTTGGAACCACTGCGGCAGCCGGGCGATTTCATGCCAGCCGCCGGCGTAACGTGACAGATCGACCTGATTCACCGTGGCCAGGGGACGGTCCGCGCCACCGCAGGCGGCGAGCAGCGTGCAACAACCGGCCAGCAGAAGAGCGGTGATTCGCATTGGAAGATTCCTTTCAGCCACAGAGCGTTGATGGTAACGCAATGGCCCTTCAGTGTCCGGCCCAATGCGCCTGGAGCATGTTATACTGCGCCGCCGATCGGCGAGCCCGCTGGCGGGGGAGCCCGCGCGGAACGAATCAACCTCAGCGAACACCCATGACCGACCCCTCTGCACGACTCACAGTGAGCCGGCTCGGCTGCGAGCGCGATGATCGGATGCTGTTCCAGGATCTGGCCTTCAGTGCGCGCGCCGGAGAGATCTGGCAGATCACCGGCGCCAACGGCGCCGGCAAGACCACCCTGTTGCGAATACTGGTGGGGTTGCACGGCTTTTATCAGGGGCAGGTGCGCTGGTCGCGGCCGTTGGCGCCGGATCTGCTCTATCTGGGCCACGATGCGGGCATCCGTGAGGAACTCAGCGCCCGCGAAAACCTCCAATTCAGCCGTGCCCTGAGTGGCCAGAGCGGTGATCTGGACGCGGCCCTGGCGGCGGTCGATCTGTATGGCTTCGAGGATGTGCCCGCCGGCCGTCTCTCCGCCGGCCAGCGGCGTCGTATCGCGCTGGCGCGGTTGTGGCTGGGGGGCAAGTCGGTGTGGGTGCTGGATGAACCCTACACGGCCATCGATCAGGCCGGCGTGGCGAAGCTGGATGCGCGTTTGCGCGAAGCCGCCGGCGCCGGTGTTCTGATCCTCTACACCTCCCACCACCGGGTGGGCGACGGGGTGCGGCAATTGCGGCTGGGCGCCGCCGGGGAGGGCCGGTGAGCGGCGTCTGGCGGGCCTCATTGCGCCGCGAGCTGACGCTGATCTGGCGGGCGCCGGCGGATGTGATTCAACCGCTGTTCTTTTTCGTGGTGGTGGTGAGCCTGTTCCCTTTAGGGCTGTCGCCGGAGCCTGAACTGCTGGCGCTGGTGGCGCCGGGCGTGGTCTGGGTGGCGGCTCTGTTGGCGGTGATGTTGTCGCTGGATGGCCTGTTCCGCCGCGATCAGGAAAGCGGCGCGCTGGATCAGATGCTGAGCGCGCCGGTAATGACGGTGGTGCCGGTGTCCGCCAAACTGCTGGCGCACTGGCTGCTCACCGGCCTGCCGCTGGCCCTGGTGGCTCCGCTGCTGGGCTACATGATGCAGCTGCCGGCATCGGTGTTGGACACCCTGGCGCTGAGCGTGTTGCTGGGTACGCCCACCCTCACCGTGGTGGGGGCCATTGGTGCCGCGCTGACGGTGGGGTTGAATCGCGGCGGCATCCTGCTGGCGGTGCTGGTGCTGCCGCTGTATGTGCCGGTGCTGGTATTCGGCGCCGGCGTGGTGCGCACCGCCCTGGATGGCCTGCCCACCGACGGCCTGCTGGCGGTGCTGGGCGCGATTCTGGCGCTGGCGCTGAGTCTGGGACCGCTGGCGGTAGCACTGGGTCTGCGCATCAGTGCGGGAGACTGAAAGTTGAAAGCGACAAGGGCTCCCAAGTGACAAGTCGAAAGGGCGGGCCGCTTCAAGGTTGAGCGTTCAGCTTTAAACAACGGGTTTGGCTTATGTGGAAAACGCTTACACGCTGGTATCACCAGCTTTCTTCGCCGCGCTATTTCTATCGCTTCGCCAGCGCCGTGCTGCCGTGGTTGATGCCGATCGCGGTGCTGGTGCTGCTGACCGGTCTGGTTTGGGGGCTCGTGTTCGCGCCGGTGGAGCGCTATCAGGGCAACAGCTACCGGATCATCTTTATCCACGTGCCGGCTTCCAGCGGCGCGTTGATGGGCTACATCGCCATGGGCGTGGCCGGCCTGATCGCCCTGGTCTGGCGTCTCAAGATGGCCGAGGTGATGCTCAAGGCGATGGCGCCGTTCGGCGCGGTGCTGGCCACGGTGTCACTGGCCACCGGGGCGCTCTGGGGCAAGCCCACCTGGGGCACCTACTGGCAGTGGGACGCGCGCATGACCTCGATGCTGATTCTGTTGTTTCTGTACCTGGGCATCATCGCCCTGCAAAGCGCCATTCGCGACCCGCGCCAGGCCGCCCGGGCGGCCTCGTTGCTGGCGGTGGTGGGGGTGATCAATGTGGTGATCGTCAAGTATTCGGTGGAATGGCTGAATACGCTGCACCAGGGCGCCACGCTTAAGCTGGTGGGCGAATCCTCGATCAATGACGCCATGAAATGGCCGCTGCTGATCAGCATGTTGGGCTTGTGGTTGCTGTACGCCGCCAACGTGCTGATGCGCGCTCGCACTGAGGTGCTCAACCGCGAGCGGCGCAGTGGCTGGGTGGCCACGTTGTTGGCCCCGGGCGCGAAGGAGTAAGGCATGTATTTCGACAGCGTTTCCGAATTCGTCGCCATGGGTGGCCATGGTTTTTTTGTCTGGAGCGCCTATGGCATCAGCGCGCTTCTGATCATTGGCAATATGGTGCTGGCGGTGCGTCAACAGGGGCGGGTGCGCCAGGAAATCCAGCGACGCTTACGCCGCGACCAGCGCCCGGCACACAATGCAGTGGAAGGTGAGGTGGAATGAACCCGGTTCGTAAGCAACGTCTGTTCGTAGTGCTGGCGATTCTCGCCGGCCTGGCGCTGGCCACCGCTTTGGCGGTATACGCTTTGCGCCAGAACATCAACCTGTTCTACACCCCTCAACAGGTGGTCAACGGCGAAGCGCCGCTGGGCGCGAAAATGCGCGTCGGCGGGCTGGTGGTGGACAACTCGGTGCAGCGCGACCTGGACACCCTCGACGTGACCTTCACGGTGACCGATGGTAAAGGTAGTTTTCAGATTCACTATCAGGGCATCCTGCCGGACCTGTTCCGGGAGGGGCAGGGGATAGTGGCGAACGGCACGCTGGTCAGCCGGGACCGTTTCGAGGCCGACGAAGTGCTCGCCAAGCACGATGAGACCTATATGCCGCCGGAGGTAAAGGATGCACTGGAAAAAGCCGGACACCCGGGCGCCGCGCAGAGCGCCGGCAACGATTAAGGCGCTGGTGGCCGCCGCTGGATTGCTGGCGGCCTGCGGCCACGCCGAGACCCGCCTGGACACACTGAACGTGGAAAAAGGCTTCAGCGTGTCGGTGTTCGCCGATCAGGTGCCCAACGCCCGCCAGCTCGCCCAGGCCGCCGATGGCACCGTGTTCGCCGGCTCCCGCGACGCGGGCAAGGTGTACGCGATCCGCGACACCGACGGCGACGGCAAAGCCGACCGGGTCACGGCGCTGCTGGAGGATCTTAATATGCCCTCCGGCATTGCCCTGCGCGAGGGCACGCTCTATGTGGCGGCGGTGAATCGCATTCTGGCGGTGCATGACGTCCTCAATCACCTGGACGGCGCCGACGCCGAGGTGGTCTACGACGGCTTTCCCGACGCCTCCCACCACGGCTGGAAATACCTGCGCTTTGATGACCACGGCAAGCTGATCGTGCCGGTGGGCGCACCCTGCAACATTTGCGACGAAGACCCGCCGTTCGCCAGCATCCAGCGCCTTGATCCGGACACCGGTACTACCGAGACCCTGGCGCGCGGCGTGCGCAATTCCGTGGGCTTCGACTTCCAGCCCGGCACCGGCCAGTTGTGGTTCACCGAAAACGGCCGCGACATGTTGGGTGACAACGTGCCGCCGGACGAGCTGAACCGGGTCACCCGGGTTGGCGAGCATTTTGGCTACCCCTACGTTCACGCCGGTGACATTGCCGATCCCGAGTTTGGCAAGGGCAAAAACGCCGAAGACTACACCGCGCCGATGCAGAAAATCCCCGCGCACCATGCCGCTCTGGGGATGACCTTCTACGACGCGGACGCTTTTCCGGCGGCCTATCGCGGCAACATTTTTATCGCCGAACACGGCTCCTGGAACCGCACCGAGCCGGCCGGTTACCGGGTCACCCGGGTGGTGCTCAACGAAGACGGCACGGTGAAAAGTTACCAGCCGTTCATCGACGGCTGGCTGCAGGATGGCGCCAGCTGGGGCCGGCCCGCCGATGTACTGGTCGCCAACGACGGCAGCCTGCTGATCGCCGACGACAGCGCCGGCGTGATTTACCGGGTGCGCTACGCCGAATAGGCCCGCCGGCCCCGGTTTCGACGCCGCCCGCCGCGGCGGGCGCGCCACGGAAGCCGATGTGGACTTGGTATAGGGGCTGGCATACAGTGCGGCGATCTGTCACGGAAAGGACCCCATGAGCCAAGTCATTATTCTGGTCGACGACCCGGCGGACTGGGCCGCGTATTACCCCACCCGGCATCTGCTCTCCGCCCGCGACTATCTGCAAGCCGCTCAGCCGGTGTGCACCGATAAAAAAGTGCAGGTGATCAACCTGTGCCGCAGCTACAAATATCTTTCCCCGGGTTATTACTGCTCGCTGCTCGCCGAAGCGCGCGGCCAGCGGGTGATGCCCTCGGTGCGCACGGTCAACGATCTCAGCCGCAAGGCCCTGTACGGCTTGCACTTTGGCCATTTCGAGACGGCGCTCGACAAGGTCATGAAAAAGCAGGGCGGCGACGCCACCGAGCTCACCCTGACGCTCTATTTCGGCCACACCGAGCAGGAAGGTTTGGGTGAGCTGGGCCGGCAGATTTTCGATCAGATGCCCTGTCCGATTCTGCGCGTCTCGTTCCGGCGCCGCGATGGCTGGTCGCTGGCGTCGATTCGCACCGTGACCCTGAAGCAGCTCAAAGGCAAAGAGGAAGACGCCTTCGCCCGCGCCCTGGAGCGCTTCAATGCGCGCGTCTGGCGCAGCCCGCGGCGCCGCCGTGGCGACCGTTATGAGCTGGCCATGCTGGTGAACGAGCAGGAAGCGATGCCGCCCAGTGACCGCACCGCTCTGAAGCGCTTTATCAAGGCCGGCCGCCAACTGGGCATCAAGGTGGAAGCGATTGGCCGCGACGATTACACCCGCCTGGGCGAATACGACGGGCTGTTTATCCGCGAAACCACCGCGCTGGATCATCACACTTATCAGTTCGCCCGCAAGGCGGAGCAGGAAGGCATGGTGGTGATCGACGATCCGGGCTCGATTCTGCGCTGCACCAACAAGATTTACCTGGCCGAACTGATGCAGGCCAACAAGGTGCCGGTGCCGCCCACCGCCTTTGTGTTCGACGACTCCGAAACCCAGGCCGATCAATTGATCGCCGAGCTGGGCCTGCCGATGGTGCTGAAAATTCCCGACGGCAGTTTTTCCCGGGGCATCGGCAAGGTGGAAAGCCGCCAGGAACTGCTCGATGCGCTCAGCGGCTACCTTAAGCAATCCGCGGTGGTGCTGGCCCAGGCGTTTATGTACACCGACTATGACTGGCGCATCGGCGTGCTCAACCATCGCCCGCTGTTCGCCTGCCAGTATTTCATGAGCAAGGGCCACTGGCAGATCTACCATCACCAGGAGGGCGGCAAAACCGCCTCGGGCCGGTTCCGCACACTGCCGGTGCGCGAGGTGCCGCCGAAGGTGCTGCGGGTCGCCCTGAAGGCCGCGCGACTGATGGGCAATGGCCTGTACGGCGTGGATCTCAAGCAATCCGGCGACGACGTGGTGGTGATGGAAGTCAACGACAACCCCAACGTGGACGCCGGCGTCGAAGACCTGTGGCTGGGTGAAGACCTCTACCGGCAGATCATGCTGGAATTTCTGCGCCGCATGGAGGCGAAAAGGCTGGGACTGCCTCTCTGAGCGCCGGTCTCTGACCGCAAACGGAAGATCATGAGCAATCGCGAAACCAGAGTAATCCGCCGGGAGGCCCGCCAGTGGCTGGCGGAAGGGCTGATCGACGAGACCCAGGCGAGCCGCATTCTGGCCCGTTACGGCGCCTCGTTGGATCAGCCCGATCCCGCTTCGGTGGCCAGCCGGGTGCTGACCACCGTGGCGGTGTTGTTTGTCGGCCTGGCGATATTGCTGCTGGTCTCCGCCAACTGGGACACGCTGCCACGCCTGCTGCGCTTTGCCGGGCTGTTCCTGGTGACCGGCGCGCTCAACGGCATCGGCGTGGTGCGTTACCTGCGTCATGGTCTGGGCGCGCTCTGGCTGTTCCTCGGCGGCATCAGCTTTGGCGCCTCGATCATGCTGGTGGGCCAGATGTACCAGCTCGGCGAACATTTCCCCAACGGCGTGCTGCTGTGGATGATCGGTCTGCTGCCGGTCGCCCTGGTCACCGGCCAGCGCTCGATGGCGCTGTTGTTGCTGGCCCTGACGATGATCTGGACGGTCATGGAAGGCCACTTCACGCCGCCCTGGTTGGCGCCGTTGTTTCTTGTTCCGGTGTGGCTGGCGGCGCGGCGGCATCGCTCTGGCACCCTGATGGGGCTGGCGCTGGCCGGTTTGTTCGTATGGCTTAATCTGCTGCTGTGCTGGCTCTATCACACCGATTTTGGCCCACGCTGGCTGGCGGGGCACCTGACCTTCAACCTGGCTCTTCTCGCCCTCGGGCACGCCCTGGTGGCGCGCGCCCGCGCCCGTGGCGAGCTGCTGGCGCCGCTGTCGCCCTGGCTGGAGCGGCTGTTTCTGCTGTTGGTGTTGCCGCTGACGTTCACCTCGCTCTGGCCCTCTTATCTGCGCGACAACTGGGGCTGGCTCGACCCGGGATTGTGGGCCGCCGCCTTGGTGCTGCTGGTGGCGCTGATCGTGCACTGGCGATCGCTGGCAATCTGGGTGGCGCTGCCGGCGCTGGCACTGATCCACGGCCTGGGCCGGCCCGAGCAAAGCCTCTATTGGGGCCTGGCGGCCAACCTGCTGGTGCTGCTGGTGGCCATGAACTGGCTGCGGCAGGGTATTGCCGACGACGACGGCCGCCGCTTCTTCAGCGGCCTGGGCACCTTGCTGTTGCTGGGGCTGTTGCGTTACCTGGACCTGATCGGCGATTACCTGGGGGCGGCGGCTCTGTTTCTGGTCATGGCCGGGCTGCTGTACGGCGGCGCGTGCTACTGGCGCCGTCGCGGCGGTATGGCGCCGGGAGGTGGGCATGAGTAAAACGATCTCACAGCGGCGCCGTATCGGCGTGGTGATCGCCGCCCTGGTGCCGCAAGCGCTGATCCTGCTCGCCCTGTTGGGGTACAGCCTTTACCCGTTGTGGAGCGGCCAGGAAATCGTGCTGCGAACGGCGCCGGTGGACCCGCGCGATCTGTTTCGCGGGCAATACGTGCAGCTTCGCTATGAAATCAACCAGGCGCCGATGCCCGAGGTCGGCGTGCCCCGGGTGGGGCGGCAGGTGTTTGTGCAACTGGAGAGCCAGGACGGCGTTTGGCAGGCCGTGGAAACACGCTACACGCCACCGCCGGGGTTGTTCCTGCGAGGCCACATCACCTCGATTCGCACCGGTTCGGTGGGCGTGGATTATGGCATTGGGGCCTGGTTCGCACCGCCTGAGCAGGCCCGAGCGCTGGAGCGGCAATTGCGCGCCGGCGCGCTGGCGCGGCTGCGCGTCGCCGACAACGGCCAGGCCGCGCTGATTGGCGTGGAGCCGCTGCCCGAACCGCCACCATCGGCACACCCGGAATAACGCCGCCACCCGGGATCAGACGCTGTGCGGCGGCCCGGCAGGCCGGCCTGTACTCGGGATCAGCGTTTCAGCCACTTATCCAGCAGGCCGCTTTCTTTTTCGATGGTCTTGGCGAACGGCTCCAGCGCGTGAATGCGCTGCACATGGGCGGCCAGGTTCGGATAGCGTTCGGCGTCCACCTGCTCGCCGGCGTGCTGGAAGTTGACCAACTGGCTGCCCACCGCCAGATCCGCCACGGTGAGCCGGTCGGCCGCCAGATACTCCTTGCCTTCAAGCTCCCGGTCCAGGTACTCAAACAGAGTTGGCACGCTGCCCTGTAGCGCCTTATCGACGGCCTGGTCGTTGCACTCCCCGCCCATCAAACGCATCACCACCCGGTTGCGGAACACCGCGAAGGTGCAGTGGGTGCCCAGCTCGTAGTCGGCGAATTTCTCGAACCACAGGGTGCGCGCGTACTCGTAGGGATCGTCATGGGGATAGAGCGCGGGTTCGGGCCGGGTTTTCTCCAGATACGAGCAGATCACGGCGGAGTCCGCCAGGGTGTGGCCGTCCACCTCGATGGCGGGAATGCGGCGCAGCGGGTTGAGCTTCTCATAGCCTTCGGGCGGGCTGTTCGGGTCCACGTTCACGGCCTCGTAATCCAGGCCTTTAAGCGCTAGGAACACGCGGGTTTTGCGGACAAACGGGGACAAAATGGCACCGTACAGTTTGATCGACATGGGTTTCTCCTGATATCAGCGGAATGATGGCGGGGCTACAGGGATAAAGCAGGAGCCGGGGGCAGGTCAATGACTGGATGCGCGCGGCACTTTCACTGGTCAAAGTTTCCGCACCCGGCGGCGCCCACGCAATTTCCGCTTGACGCCCGTGCCCCCTGTTCCTATCCTTTGCGCCGCTTTAGGGGACCGCCGGCTTGCGCCGAGGGTTTCCATCCGGGTCCCCTTCGTCTAGTGGCCTAGGACACCGCCCTTTCACGGCGGTAACAGGGGTTCGACTCCCCTAGGGGACGCCACTGAATTTTGAGTGTGTTGGCACGCTTCACGCCGGCACGCGGTATGTAAGAACACGGAGTCGAACCCGCCTTAATGGGGTTTGACCAGGCGCCGGCAGGCGCCGCAGAACGTCTTCCCAGCGGGAAGACGGCCCGAAGGGCGAGCCGCGCAAGCGGCGAGTACTCCCCTAGGGGACGCCACTGAATTTTGAGTGCGCTGGCACGCTTCACGCCGGCACGCTAATGTCCGGGGTCGGCGCGGTTTCACCGCTCACCGCTCACCGCCTCCGGCGCTTCAGGTTACAAGCGGGAATAGCTCAGTTGGTAGAGCACAACCTTGCCAAGGTTGGGGTCGCGAGTTCGAGTCTCGTTTCCCGCTCCAGTATACAGACAGGGAAAAGCGATCATGGTCGCGAGCTGGAGCGCCAGCCCGGTCGGGTCTCGTTTCCCGCTCCAGATTTAAGTTTTACAGACAGGGAAAGACAACCACGGTCGCGAGCTGGAGCGCCAGCCCGGTCGAGTCTCGTTTCCCGCTCCAGTTCTACAGATAGGGAAAGCGATCACGGTCGCGAGCTGGAGCGCCAGCCCGGTCGGGTCACGTTTCCCGCTCCAGTTCTACAGATAGGGAAGGGCGATCACGGTCGCGAGTTGGAGCGCCAGCCCGGTCGGGTCACGTTTCCCCGCTCCAGATAAGTCCACGCTCCGGCCTGCCTGGTCAAGGCTTCTTCCGGTTGGAGCGTTCGGCCCGTGCCACTTTCCTGGCTTCCTTGCCTTCTCCGCTTTTTGAGTGGCGGTCCCGCCGACTGCCAGAGACAGCCTGACGTTTTTCTGCTTGCGCGTAATAACAAACCGTTGTCGTGGTCGAGAAACGGTGCGCATGCGGATATGATTCCCTGAAATAGTGATTCTTTTTGCTTGTTCCGAGGCGTTTGTTATTGGAGCAGCGTGTAAGGGAAAAATCAGCGATGGACTATGTGACCCGGACCCTGGACGGACTGCGCAGGAGCAGCCCTGGCCAGGGCGAATTCTATCAGGCCGTGGAAGAGGTGCTGGAAGTGCTCGCGCCGGTATTGGATGCCGACCGGCGTTATCAGGATGAGGCCGTTGTGGAGAGGCTTCTGGAGCCGGAGCGGCAGATCTTTTTTCGTATTGCCTGGCTGGATGATCAGGGGCGGGTTCGCGTCAACAAGGGCTACCGCGTGCAATTCAGCTCGACACTGGGGCCTTATAAAGGCGGGTTGCGTTTTCATCCGAGCGTGAACGCCGGCATCATCAAGTTCCTGGGCTTTGAGCAAATCTTTAAAAATGCGCTGACCGGTCTGCCGCTGGGCGGCGCCAAGGGCGGCTCGGATTTTGATCCGAAGGGCTGCTCCCAGGGCGAAATAATGCGCTTTTGCCAGGCGTTTATGACCGAGCTTCACCGCCATATCGGCGCCACCATAGACGTTCCGGCAGGGGATATCGGCGTTGGTCAGCGCGAGATCGGCTACTTGTATGGCCAGTATCGGCGGCTGAACGGTCGTTTTGAGGGGGTGCTCACCGGCAAGGCGGCGGGGTGGGGCGGCTCCCTTGGGCGGCGTGAAGCCACCGGTTACGGCTGCGTGTACTTTGCCGAAAACATGCTCGCCGAACGCGGCGATACCCTGGCCGGCAAGCGCTGCCTGGTATCGGGCGCGGGCAATGTGGCGCTGTATACATTGGAGAAGCTGACCCAGTTGGGCGCCCGGCCGATTTCCTGCTCGGATTCTTCCGGCACCTTGATCCATCGCGCGGGTCTCGATGTGGCGTTGTTGAAAGACATCAAGGAACGGCGCCGTTTGCCACTGCGCGATTATCTGGATTGTCATACTGACGCGACGTTTATCCCGGTGGCTGACTACACGGCGGGGCGTTCGCCGGTATGGCATGAGCCCGCCGAACTGGCCTTCCCCTGTGCTACCCAGAATGAACTCACCGGCGTCGACGCCGAAGCATTGGTCGCCAATGGGGTTGTGGGCGTGTGCGAGGGCGCGAATATGCCCAGTACCCGTGAGGCCGTCTCGTGCTTCCTGCGGGCGGGCATCGACTATGGCCCGGGTAAAGCCGCCAATGCCGGCGGCGTGGCGGTCAGTCAGCTGGAAATGCAGCAAAACGCCGCCATGGCGCGTTGGCCGGCGGAGAAAGTTGATCAGACATTGCGCGCGATCATGCGGGACATTCATCGCCGCGCCAGTGCCACCGCCGAGGAGTTCGGCGCGCCGGGCAATCTGGTGCTGGGCGCCAATGTGGCGGGTTTCCGCCGCGTCGCCGACGCCATGATTGAACAGGGCGTGTTCTGAGCCCACTTGCCGGCGCCTTCGCCGAAGGCGCCGGCGGTGCGGTTGCTTTATTTTTTGGTTGGGCTATGGTCATGGCCATCTTCTTTCTGGTGAGTGAACTCCCGGAGAACATCGTGACCCATCGCCTCGCTTTCTATCGCTTCTCGCTCACCTTTCCGAATTAAGCCGGGCAGGACCCTGTTCCTGCCCGGCACCCCCTTCCGTTGTTTTTATTAATCGCATTTCCGTAATCCTGTTTTCAGGGAGAACCGTCGTGGCGCTTAAGCGCATGCGGTGGTCGTTGCGCCGTTGGCGACCGGCCATCCGTCGATATCATCTGGCTCGTTCATGGTGTTACGTATTGCGGCCGGCCGGTCTGGCCAGCGTCATCGCGCGTCTGGAGCTTGCGTGTTCCGATAAGACGAAGGCGGGCGCGGCAAGACTGAACAGTCGCGTGTCGGTACGTGATCCGCTCTGTGGTGAAGAGGCTGTGTTTATTCTGGTGGAACCTGCTCGGGCGCGGCCGGAACAGGGCGTGATCTCCATTCTGTCACCGCTTGGCGACGCCTTATTGGGCAGTCGCCCCGGTGATCTGGTCAGGCCGCGCTTTTTGGGGCGTGGCTGCGACCTTCTGGTGGTTAAGGTTGAAGCGGTGGTGGAGGCGTTTCCGCCATGAAGCACTGAGCCGGCCGCTCGCGTTTTGCCGAGAACCGCGAACACCCGCCCGCCCCGGTTTGTCAGGCGGCAGCAGACCGGGCGGGAACTGCTTGACGACATGAGTGCAGAACCATGAGTAAGGAAAACGAAAAGAAGAAGCCCCGTAAGACGTTGAAAGAGAAACGCCTGGATAAGAAGAAAAAACGGGGCTGAAGCGGACGGGGCCGTTCAACCGGCCCTGGCTTGCTCCTCCACGTCACGCAGACGATCCTTGCCGAAATACAACTCACCCTCCACGGTGAAGCTGGGGCTGCCGAACGCGCCAGCGTCGAACGCTTCCTGGGTATTAGCCAGCAGCGTTGCCTTGATGTCATCGGTCTGGGTGAGACGAATGATTTCGTCGGCGTCCAGGCCCGCTTCCTGAAGGGCGGAGCGGATCACGTCGGGGTCGTCCATCTTGCGTTCACGCTCCCACATGTCCTTGTACACCGAATCGATGTACGCCGGCGCCACGCCCAGTGTTTCGGCGGCCACGGCGCCGCGCATGATGTGCAGGGTATTGACCGGGAAGTGGGGGTTCATGCGGAATTCGGTGATCCGGTGGCGCTGGATAAAACGCCGGGTTTCCAACTGCTCGTAGGCGAGCTTGTTCTTGATGTTGCCGAACGCCTGTACCGGTGACTGATTGCCGGTCATCTTGAACAGGCCGCCGAGCAGAATCGGCACGTAGCGCAGGCTGGCGCCGGTGCGTTGCGCGATGTCCGGCAACAGGCGGTGTGACAGGTAGGCATTGGGGCTGCCGAAGTCGAAGTAGAAACGGATTTCGCTCATCGAGTGATCCTCGCAAGGGCGCCACGGCGGCCTGGCCGCCGCGGCGAGTCGGGTTCAGAGGCGGCCGTCGGCGAAGCCGGTGAGGCGCTGGCGGATAATCTCGTCGGCGTCTTTCATGATGCGGCCGATCAACTCGCCCACCGCCGGGATATCGTGAATCAGGCCGGCCACCATGCCGCAGCTCCAGGCCCCCACATCCACATCGCCGTCGCGCATCACCTTGGGATAGACGCCGGCCACTTCCGGGGCGATGTCCTTGAACTGAATGTCCTTGCCCAGCTCGCGTTCTTTCTCCAGCAGCCGCTCCACGGCGGCGTTGGTCAGCACCCGCTCGGTGTTGCGCAACGGGCGCATCACCAGCCGGGTGTCCAGCTCGGAGGCGGCCAGGATCGCCTGCTTGACGTTCTCATGCACCGGCGCTTCGCGGGTGGCCAGAAAGCGGGTGCCCATGTTCATGCCGTCGGCGCCCATGGCCAGCGACGCGACCAGCGAGCGCGCGTCGGCCATGCCGCCGGAGGCCACGAACGGAATCTTCAGTTCCTCGGCGGCGCGTGGCAGCAGGATCATATTGGGCACATCGTCTTCGCCGGGGTGGCCGCCGCACTCGAAGCCATCCACGCTGACCGCGTCGCAGCCGATCGACTCCGCTTTAAGCGCATGGCGCACCGAGGTGCACTTGTGAATCACCTTGACGCCGGCTTCCTGAAGCGCGGGCAGGTATTTCTGCGGGTTGTTGCCGGCGGTCTCCACCACCTTGATGCCACCCTCGATGATGGCTTTCACGTAGCCGGGGTAGTCCGGCGGGGTCACCGAGGGCAGGAAAGTCAGATTCACGCCGAACGGCTTGTCGGTCATCTCGCGGCAGCGGGCGATCTCTTTGCTGAGATGTTCCGGGGAAGGCTGGGTGAGGGCGGTGAGAAGGCCCAACCCGCCGGCGTTGGACACCGCGGCGGCCAGCTCGGCCAGACCCACGAAGTGCATGCCGCCCTGGATAATCGGGTGTTCGATGCCAAACAGCTCGGTAATGCGTGTTTTCATGATTGCTCCCTGAACCGGTAAACGATTGTTTTTTGAACCCGAAAAGGCGCGCTCATGGCGCGCCGGGCATAAGGTTCTACTTTAGAACTTTGCTTGGGGCGAGGCAACCGCAGCGCCGGTGCCGATATCGCGAGCCGATCATGGCATGGATTCCCGCCACGGTCATGGTCGCGTCACGGGTCGCCGGCGACAATCGACTTGGCATTCACCGGGGCGGCTCGTAAGATGGCCCGAATGCCCAACTGAAGTTGTCATGGCCCGTTTACACCCGCGTTTGCATTCCGCTCTTCGTCATTTGCCCGCCGATCGGCCCGCCCATCTGGTCACACGTCATTCCGTGCGCGAATTGGCCAAGAACGGGTTCGCCGACTATCGCCTGCCGTTGACCCCAGAGGGCATCACCATGGCCCGTGAATGGGGCGCCCGCCTGGAGCGGCCGGTGGCGGCGTTCTATTCCAGCCCGGTGGGGCGTTGCGTGGACACCGCCGAGGCGATGGCCGAAGGGGCCCGCGAAGCCGGCTTGATCGAACGTGTGCCTGAGGTGATCACCGACGCCACCCTGGTGGAGCCGGGCTGTTACGTGGAAGACATCAATCAGATCGGGCCGACCTTCTTGAAGATGGGTGCGATGAAATTTCTCAACGCGCACCTGAAAACGCCTTTCGAGGGCATGCTGTCGCCGGCCCAGGGGCGCGCCAAGCTGGCGTCATACCTGCGCGAGCGCGAGCCTTCGCCCGGTGCCTTGGCGGTGCACGTGACCCACGACACTATCCTGGCGGTGCTGGTCGCGGAGCTGGAAGGCCGTGATTGCATCGACGAACAGGACTGGCCCTGGATGATGGAGGGTCTTTGGGTGTGGTTCGACGAGCGCCATATGAACTGGGTGTGGCGAGGGGAGCAGGGGCGCCGTAGCCTGGACGGTGCTTGAATTGTTCAGTACCCGCCCCCAACTGTGAGTTTTTCCTTTTCCCAGCGCCGGCGAGGTGACTTTGTCCGCCCTGACGATTCGAAACCTGAAAAAAACCTATGCCAACGGTACCGAGGCTCTCAAGGGCATCGATCTGACCGTTGAGCGCGGTGACTTCTTCGCCCTGTTGGGGCCCAACGGCGCCGGCAAATCCACCACCATCGGCGTAATCAGCTCGCTGGTGAACAAGACCAGTGGCGAGGTACGGATTCTCGACTACGATCTTGACTCCCAGCGCGCGCTGGCGAAGCAGAAAATCGGCGTGGTGCCCCAGGAATTCAACTTCAGTCAATTTGAAAAGGTGTTCGACATTGTCGTCACCCAGGCGGGTTTTTATGGCATCCCGGCGCCGCTGGCGCGGCAGCGGGCGGAAAAGTATCTGCGCAAACTGGGCTTGTGGGACAAACGCAAAAGCCAGGCGCGCATGCTCTCCGGCGGCATGAAGCGACGCCTGATGATCGCCCGCGCCCTGGTGCACGAACCGGACCTGCTGATTCTCGATGAGCCCACCGCCGGCGTTGATATCGAGCTGCGCCGTTCGATGTGGGATTTCCTGATCGGCCTCAACGAGGAGGGGCGCACCATTATCCTTACCACCCATTACCTCGAAGAAGCGGAGTCGTTGTGCCGGCGCATCGCCATCATCGACCACGGCCGTATCGTCGAAAACACCGACATGAAATCGTTGCTGGAAAAACTCCAGGTGGAAACCTTCATCCTGGATTTGGCGCGGCCGGTGAATCGGGCGCCGGAGTTGTCCGGCTTCACGGTCAAACTGCGCGATGCCGCCACCCTGGAAGTGGAAGTGCCGAAAACCGAAAACCTGAACCGGTTGTTCGTGGAACTGGCGGAGCAGGATTTCCAGGTGATGAGCATGCGCAATAAAGCCAACCGCCTGGAAGAGCTGTTCGTGCGGCTGGTGGAGCAGAATCTGCCCGGCCAGCAAAGCAACGCGGAGGTGGCATCATGACCCCGCGCCAGCAATGGATCGCCTTTCTCACCATCGTCATCAAGGAGGTGCGCCGTTTCGTGCGCATCTGGCCGCAGACGCTGCTGCCGCCGGCCATCACCATGACCCTCTACTTCGTGATTTTCGGTAATCTGGTGGGCAGCCGTATCGGCGACATGGGTGGCTTCGATTACATGCAGTACATCGTGCCCGGCCTGATCATGATGAGCGTGATTCAGAACAGTTACGGCAACGTGGTGAGTTCGTTTTTCTCCACCAAGTTCCAGCACTCCATTGAAGAAATGCTGGTCTCGCCGATGCCCTCGCACGTGATTCTCACCGGCTACATTGTTGGCGGCATGACCCGTGGCATCATGGTCGGGGTGATCGTCAGTATTCTGAGCCTGTTTTTCACCCACCTGACCATGCAGCACGTCTGGATCACCGTGGCCACCGTGATCATGACCTCGGCGCTGTTTTCCCTGGGCGGTTTTATCAACGCCATTTTCGCCAACAACTTCGATGACGTCAGCATCATTCCCAACTTCGTGCTGACGCCGCTGACCTACCTGGGCGGCGTGTTCTACTCACTGGATCTGCTGTCCGACTTCTGGCGCACCCTGACCCTGGTGAACCCGATCGTGTATATGGTCAACGCCTTCCGGTACGGCATTCTCGGTGTCAGCGACGTCAACGTGTACGCTTCGCTGGGGGCGATTTTCGCCTTCACCACGGTGTTTTATCTGCTCGCGCTGTGGCTGTTGCAACGGGGTACCGGAATCCGTGGCTGAAATGCGGCATACTGACGCCTCCCTCACCAAGGAAAGGTGCCCTGAGCGATGAGCCTGCTGCACGATACCCCGCTGGGCCGCGCCAGCGACTACGTTGACCAGTACACACCGGCGCTGCTGTGTCCGGTGCCGCGCTGGGACGCCCGCGAAGGATTGGAACTGGAAAATTCGGATCTGCCGTTTCACGGCATGGATTTGTGGAACGCCTACGAGTTGTCCTGGCTGAACGGCAAAGGCAAACCGATGGTGGCGGTGGCGGAACTGACGATACCCTGTACCTCCGCCAACATCGTGGAATCCAAATCGCTCAAGCTGTATTTGAATTCCTTCGCCAATACCCGCTTCGAATCCCGGGAAGCGGTGATCGCCGCCATCGAGAAAGACGTGGCGCACACCATTGGCGCGCCTCTGGACGTGCGTATCCTGTCCCTGAAAGAGGCGCAGCGGGAACCGCTCTGGGAAGACCACGGCCAGTGCGTGGACGGCCTGGATGTCAGTTTCGAGGGGTTCGAATACAGCCCGGACCTGCTGTTCACCGACCAGGGGCCGGAGCAGAGCGGCGTGCTGTTTTCCCACTTGCTGCGCAGCCACTGCCCGGTCACCAACCAGCCCGACTGGGCCACCGTCATGGTGCGCTACACCGGCGCGCCGATCAGCCCGGCCAGCCTGCTGCGCTACGTGGTCTCCCTGCGCAATCACCAGGGCTTCCACGAGCAGATCATCGAGCAGATGTTCATCGACATCCAGCGCCGCTGCGCCCCCCGCCAGCTCACCGTCTATGGCCGTTTTACCCGCCGTGGCGGCATCGACATCAACCCGTTCCGATCCAACTTCGAGACGCTGTTGCCCAACGCCCGCACCGTGCGGCAGTGATTCGCGCCGGTATCGCTAAGCCGCTTTGTTGGGGGTGGTGGTGACGGCGGGTATGCCATCTTGTAGGGATACTTCGAGGTCATAACCGCAGAGGGTTAAGAGCTCATAGAGCTTGTCCATACTGAACTTGGATACCTGGCCATTAGTGAGGTAGCTGACGCGGGGTTGAGAAATTCCCAGCTTTTTCGCGGCCTCGGCTTGGTTCCAGCCGTTCTTGAAGATTAACTCACGTAGAACAAGCATAAGCTGCGCCTTCAAGGTCAATGCCTTGGCTTCAGCTTCGTTTTTGGCATTTGATGCCCAGACATTGGAGACACGCGTATACATGATCGTACCTATGCGTTCAGCCTAACCTTGCGGCGAGTGTATCAATAGTCAATCAATATATCAAATTTGGTATAAAGGCTAAACCCTCCCTCTCGCCCTGTCATCTTTCAATCGAGCGTATCGCTCTTTAACTGTTCTCATGTCTTTAGTCGACTTTCCTTCGGTTTTCTTTTTAAAACAATGAAGTACAAAAATGCAGTCTTCATAGGTCGCGATATAAACGACTCTGTAGCTGTCACGATGTTTCACCGTAAGCTGATGGGTGCCGTCCAGATTGTCACCCTGCAAAGGCTTGTCGGTGACTTTGCCTTTGTTCGTCCAGTCAGGAAGGTCGCTAAACGAACTGGCCTTGGAGCTTTGTAGTGCCTGCAGATTGGTTTTGACGATTTCTTCTACGTCTTTGGGCATTTTGTCTATGAGTTTTTCAGACTTTCCCATGTAGACCACATCCCTTTTTGGGTTCACGTAAACGCTCCTTGTTCCCGTCCACACAAAAGTGTTGCGGAGGCGACTGCCTTTCTATTGAGGCTTCCCCCGGGTCTTGTCCTTGATCCCGATAGAGAATTTTGTGCATAGAAGGGTATGAGCAGCTGGTGACTGGAATCAAGGGAACCAGGACAGGACGTGGTGATTGGTTATGTGAATTTCGAGGCGGTCAGGGAGGGATTGATGTCGTCAGCAAGCTGCCGCCACCCCTACGGGGCGCCCCCGCGTTGCGGGTGCGTCCTGCGCCGGGCTCACGCCCGGCTGGTATTCGGCCGTTGCCGGCCTCACCCTGCGGGCCGCAAGGTAAGACCTTGCGTTACTGCGCAGCCTGAAGGCTGCTTGTTCGAACCGGAGGGTTCAAATCAGAGCCGCCCTGACCGACCAATAAAAAGGTTCTTCGCGGAATAGCGGGAATTGACTCATGCTGATCCACTTCCCATCGCC
>TARA_R110001606_G_scaffold91451_5_pt1 | contig 19389 bp, 20 predicted proteins | sample TARA_R110001606 | Tara Oceans TARA_R110001606 (sample SAMEA4398315) | marine metagenome | biome: Polar Biome; feature: [SRF] surface water layer (ENVO:00010504); material: water (ENVO:00002006), including particulate matter (ENVO:01000060) such as... | depth 5 m | reverse complement strand
CCTATCCAGGGTTCGAATCCCTGTCCCTCCGCCACCTCGATACTAAAACCCCTGATTCGTCAGGGGTTTTTTTCGTTTATTGGCTCTGCGTTTCTTCCTATTAGCCCCTCTACTAAATGCACCGGTCTTCCACTGTGTTCAAAATGTGTCTGAGTGGCTGGAAGATGTGCTGCCTTTTGTCCACGGTACCCTAGCTGATTTATCACATCGCGTGCGCGGTGGGGCGCTAGGTGTGCGGTTTGCATTGTTATGCCCTTGACTGTCTTTCAATAACCTAAAGCCGAGCAACTGTCATTCATGCGGCTGAATGAGTGCTTGGTAATCTGCCTTGTGCAGTGCCTGCAGGTTCATATACGACACGTGAACGTCGCCAGATCGTCAATGAGAGAAAGGGCAAGGTCGTAGAGAGGCTGGTGGCAATGCCTGGTGTCCAGTGGTGAGCATTGATCGCGCGGGCAATCAGTACGTCTCGATCAAAGGCGAGGGGAAATGCAGCACCTCGGTAGGCGTCACGCCAGTGGTCGCAATAACAAGCAATGACAAACTCCCGAAAGGTGTTAATCAGCACTTTGTTCAGTGCTTCGACGTTTTCGACGCCCGACTCTGGCAGGTTGCTTTATTCCCGCTGCATTTGCTCGGGTTGGCTCAACTGGCATTGCTGCTGGTCACCAAGGTGTGGTATGACGGTGCCCTTACTAGCCTTGTGTGATCAAAATTGATCGCTTATGATGATGAGTGGGTAACAGTGATACCCAATGTGAAAGCATCGAAATAGGCCAACAGGCCTCATACAAACTTCTCCGATAAGGAGGGTTTCTTGAATGAAAAAGCTTAATAGAAAAGACTATCCAGAACTGGATCTCATCTTATGGGATCGAGCCGAGCGCTTGGTTGATCCTAAATTTGCCTTTCGTATTTATGAGCAAAGGTGGCGTTTCGTTGATCAGCGTAGGCTGAACGCCAATGAGTGCGCTCTAATTAAAGCGTTAGCACATGAGTATGGCCACGGGCAAATGCTTGTAGCATGACATTTACTCGTCCTCACCATCAAAGAATCAATCACCTGCTTTCGCAATTTAACCCCGACTTCCTCTACCAAAATAATATCCTTTTTGGTGGAGGCACGCGTATAGCGCTTGAGCTTAATGAATTCCGCGAATCAGTAGACATAGATTTATTTTGTATAGGGACAGATGCTTACCGTGCCGCCCGCTCCACCATTACCAACGTTAGTTTTGGTGAGCTGGTAAAAGAGGGCTGCGAAATCGAGAGATTTGCAGGACGAGAAATTCGTGCTGATCGAGACGCAATAAGGACGTTACTTGTTGGTACCGATCAGCCCATCAAGCTTGAAATCGTGAATTTTAGCAATCAACACCTGCTACCTGGAGAAGTGAATACTCTTTTTCCTATCGCCTGTGTGAGTAGAGTTGGGTGTTTTGCTACCAAGCTGACTGCCAATGCCGATAGATACAACGACCATATCAAAGATATTTTAGACCTTTGTATGATGCGTAGAGAGTGGGGGAATATTCCTGAAAAGGCATGGGAAATAGCCTGTGAGGAGTATGGGCAGCGCACTATCTCTTCAGCATTGGGTCGGGCGTTAAGAAAGCTACATCAAAATGAGAAAGCGAAAGTGGAAGCTGTTGACTCGTTAAGAGTAGGGCCAGCATTAGCGAATGAAATTATCGATGAACAATCAAATGTTTGGCTAGAAGAGTTAATGGAGAAGGGCTTGGTCGAGTAAATGAAAATTAGTAAGTAGTAATACTAAACGTAAACTGAAAATTATTGAGGTGTTGTCAAATCTGGTGTTTTACCATCAGGCGCAAGCCGGTGAGCAGCTCTCGCCAGCTAGCTTCGGACTTCCGGTGGCCATCTTCAACCGCGACCAACTCCTTGTCGCCGTGCTCGGTGACCCCGACAATCACCAGCAAGCAGAGCCGGTCATCCAGGCGGACATTGCTGTAGACACCGTCGGCCCACCAATAAACGTAACGCTTCTGGCTCAGGTCTCGCCGTTGACAGTTCCGGTGGTAATCCCCCCGAAAAAACATCGCCTGTTAGAACCGTAAATTTGCTGTGAATATTCGTGTATACAAACCTAAACAGTGCAGTGTCATAAAAAAATCATTGTTGGGACGCTTTGGGAGTTGCGTAAATGTAGGATTTATTCAAAGCAGGGTGCAACAGTTTCTTCAAAGCGCTCTAAAAATCCTGGAGCTTTGCGGTTCTCTATGAAGTAGCCGAACTCGGCAGCGGTAAATTCCCTTTCAACGTTACCCATCATACATCTGCAGGTATCTGCGGCATCAGAAGGTGCGATAGCACCATTCTCTTTAAACTCCGCCATACAGCCTCGAACAGATTCGCTAAACAAGCGCGGCGGCCAGCCTTCACTCTGTTGAGCAATAGCGGCATTTGAGAATATAAGCATGCTGGCAGAAAAAAACAGCGTTAATCGCATAGTCATCATCCTTGCTGAGGAAATTCCACATTCCGATGTCATTGTTATAGTAGCAAGGTTTATTTAGGAAAGGCAATGGAAGTATTTATCATTAGAATGCTGCTAAAACTTGACCATCGCAACCGCAACTACCCATCCTGGACTCCGTCTCAAGACCATACTGGCATTTGCAATAGTATCTTGGTCAAAATAAATTTCCCGCTCAGCGTTGCATCTGCCAACGCTGAACGAGGAGGGCACATCAGCTGTTACCCTCTTGGTGCTGTACATCGCTAGATAGACGAACAACTCAAATCTTGATGTCGTAGTCGACGTACTTATGCATTAGCTCATCATAAGTGCCGTCTTGCTTGATTTCTCTCAGTGCTTCATTGAACTGCTCCGCCAGCGCTTCATTGCGAGGGTGGAAGGCTGCCGCCACACCGTGTCCAAAATAGCTCTTGGGCTCGCGGATCAACGGCGAGCTGGTAACGATCCCGCTGCCTTCAGCATTGACTTGGAGTGACGACAGCGCGAGTGGGTAATACATAAAGCCCGCGTCTATACGACCGGCTCTAACATCTACGGCAAGATCTTCCCCCGTTGCATAGCGTCGCACGTCGACAAGATCGCCATAGGTGTCGGTAATGTATTCATCGCGGATGGTGCCACGCTGAACGCCTACCGAAAGACCTTCAAGAGCTTCATGATCCTCAATATCAATCTCTTGGCCTGTCAGTGTCACCCAAACACTAGGGTTGCTGTAGTAGGGTTCGGAGAACAGTACCTGCTCGCGACGTGCATCGGTGATCGCCATGGAGGACATAATAGCGTCGTATTTACGAGCCAATAAACCGGGGATGATGCCATCCCAGCCTTGCTCCACCCACTCGCACTCGCGTTCGATGCGTCGACACACTTCTTCTCCCAGCTCCACCTCGAAGCCAGTCAGAGTGCCATCGGGTAGGCGATACTCGAAAGGCTCGAATGGAACGTCCACGGCGAGACGCAGCGGGGCATCAGAGTGGGCTGGAACGGCGAATAGTAGTGATGTAAGTACAGTTGTTATACCTAATGGGAGGCGGGACATATTGCTTTCCTTTTTTCGTTTTTATATCAGATTTTGGTTAAGTTAGCATGCCCCCATGGAGGATCTATGGTTGATTAAACTACTGGAGCCGATGTTCTGACCGTCAAGGCAACCGGCATCTTGGTTTTCTTTTTTTGGGTTGTCCGTTGCTGCCACTGTTGCGTGGCTAAGGATTTTACCCAGGCGTTCAGCCAATACGTCGCCGTCCAGATCCTCAATGAATCTGGTCACATCGGTGGGGCGTGACATTGTAAGAACTACGTAGAGTGGGTAGGTGTAAATAGCAGAAATCAAAAGGTCACCTCAGTTGAACTGCCCCCCAAAAATTGGACATTCATCCAACGATTGGTGAGCACGCTGGCTCATACACTTGTTGACGTCGCCCCTAGCACTAGCTTGCTTCGGGAAGAAATTTATTAAAAAAACCAAATTGGTCATTTCTCTACTTCGGCCGCGTTGTGCCGAATCTAAGCGTAGCAGTAAGCTCCAAATCCAGGCTTGCATAGCCCGCAGGCTGAAGAACAATTACTAAAAAACGTTAGGAGAAACGCAATGTTCAAGAAAACCGCTATTGCCGCTTCGGTCATTATGATGTCGATCACTACGGCCCAGGCCGAAGATACTTATCGCATTGGTATTACTCAGAACAATGTGGGGGTTGATAGCTATCAAACAACCTATGAAAGCGCGTTTGAAGCTGCCGCTGAAGAGGCAGGCAACGTCGATATCGTGGTGCTAGATGCCGGTGGTGATGTCGCTCGTCAGATCGGGCAGATGCAGGATCTCATTCAACAACGAGTTGATGCCATCATTATTTGGCCGACCAACGGGCAGGCGGTTATTCCCGCTATACGCCAAGCACATAATGCCGGCATTCCGGTGGTCGTCACTAACTCTAAAATTGCTGAAGCGGGGCTAGAGTACATCGCTGCCTTCTCTGGGCCTGATAACGTACAGCAAGGCGTTTCCTCTGCCGAGATGATGTGTGACGCCCTAGGTGGAGAAGGGCAGATCGTGCAAATTGCGGGCCAGCCTGGCTATACCACTGCTATGGAGCGTGCAAAGGGATTTGAAGATCGTCTAGCCGAAGCGTGCCCGGGTGTTGAGCTGATGGAAACGCAACCAGGCAACTGGAACCGTGAACGTGCCCAGCGGGTTATGGAAGATTTTTTGACCAAATATGACCGCATTGACGGCGTTTATTCTGGCGACGACAACATGGGTGTTGGCGCTCTGAATGCGGCTAAAGGCGCTGACCGAGCTGATGAAATTATTTTTATCGGCGCCACTAACTTCGCCGTCGGCTACGATGCGATTGAGCGTGGTGAGTATTACGGTTCTATTTATCAGTCTCCCGTGGATGATGCTGAAGCTGCTCTGCAGACGGCACTGGATGTTCTGGCGGGAGAAGACCTGCCGAAGATGAATTTCTTCGATACCCCCAAAATCACCGCTGAAAATCTCAGCGAGTTCGACCGCCCCGTTTTCTGAGGTAAGGCATGCTGCCCGGAATTACTGCCTTTAGTGTGCAGTTTCCGGGATACAGCATGCGCCTGAAAGCAGGGGTTCCTGCGCATGGAGTGCGCGGAAAGCGTCAATGGCAATTTGTTTGCCCATTGCGCTAACCGGTCTTTCCAAGTGATTTTATACAGGTGATTAGCATGGCTTCCGCAGAACAATCCAAATCCAGTCTGCCGAAAGGAAAGCTTAGCAAGGCAGGTGTAATGAGTTTTCTATCGGCTCAGGGAATTCTCATTTTTTTCCTGCTCGGTATGTTCGTTTTTTCGTTATTTTCTGAGCAGTTCCTCTCCCAGTCGAACATTATGACCGTGGTTCGCCAAGCTTCGATTATTGGCATCATCGCAGTCGGTGTCACGGTGGTGATCATTGGCGGCAATCTGGATCTTTCCGTGGGGTCGATGCTGTCGTTCTCTACAGTGCTGGTGGTGGATTTACACGACAAGATTGGCCCCACCAATGCGATTCTCATGATGTTTGCATTAACGCTGATGATCGGTGCTGTGAATGGCATTTTGATCGGCTTTCTACGTCTTAATTCGCTCATTGTGACGTTGGCTATGTTGTCAGCGATTCAGGGGTTTGTGCTGATTTATAGCGGTGGTCAAAACGTGGACATCGCCGACCAAGAGGGAACGTGGTTCGCCTTCTTTGGACGCGGCTATTTAGGGGGGATTGCAGTTCCTATCCTGCTGTTTGGTTTGCTGGCCATTTTGGTGCAAGTGGTGATGAGCTATACCGGATACGGACGACGCATCTTCGCTGTAGGTGGCAATCCGATGGCCGCTGTTTACTCCGGTATTCGTAAGAACTGGTGCGTGTTCAGTACCTATCTCATTTCAGCGTTCTGTGTGGCATGTGCTGCACTTGTACTTGGTTCCCGGGTGATGGGCTCGCAAAACAATGTTGGCCAAGGTTATGAGCTGCTGGTACTGGCCGGCATCATCCTCGGTGGCACTAGCTTACTGGGCGGCGCTGGCAGTATCTGGAAAACCGTGGTGGGCGTGCTGATCTTGGGCTTTATCCAGAATGGGCTGCTGTTGATGGGCTACCCCTATTACATCCAGTGGATCGTGACCTGGGTAATTATCATTCTGGCCGTATGGCTGGATCTCGCTAACAAGCGTAAGAGCTTGTTCACGACCCACTCATAACGCGGAGGAATGCAACATGACTTCAATTAAAGGGTTCTTCCGTGGCAGAACAAGTATCCAGCCAATCTGGGTGTTTGTCATCGCTCTCTTTATTTTCTTCAGCTTGATGTCGGAGTACTTCCTCTCGTTCGGCAACGTCACCAACATTTTGGTACAGACTTCCACCATCGGCTTGATCGCATTGGGCATGACGCTAGTGATGATCAACGGCAACATCGATTTATCGGTGGGAGCGATATTGGGGCTCGCCGCTTCGCTTGCGGTAGGTTTGCAAGAGATCAGTATGACACTGGCGATTCTCGCGGCACTTGGGTCGGGGATATTGCTGGGCGCGATCAATGGCCTAATTGTATGGAAAACAGGTGTAAATGCTTTCATCGTGACGCTAGGGGCCATGCTGGGCATAAGGGGGCTGATCTTCCTATACACCGGTGAGCAGTCGTTTTATGCGCTGAATTTTGCCTTCTCAGATTTTGGTACCAGCACTATCGGGCCTTTTCCAGTATTGGCAGTCATCTTCCTGACTTGCACTTTGATCATGCATCTAGTGCTAACGCGAACCGGTCATGGACGTAACACCTTTGCAGTAGGCGGAAACCCAGAAGCCTCGATTGATGCAGGTATTCGGTTGGGGCGTCATATGATGATCAATTTCATTATTGTTGGCTTCTTTGCTGCCCTGGCGGGCGTGATGCTAGCCAGTCAGATGGGGGCAGCGACACCGAATTTGGGGCGTGACTACGAGCTTTGGGTGATTACCGCTGTTGTTTTAGGTGGAACCAAGCTGACCGGTGGTTACGGCAGCATTGTCGGCACCCTAGGCGGTGTACTTGCCATCGGCATCCTGCGTAACGGTATGAACTTAATGCAGGTGCCCGCTTTTTATGTGCTGGTGATTCTAGGCGCGATTCTCATATCGGTATTGATTATCGACAAGAAACTCAATGCGCCCTCAACCAAGGAGGTGCGGATATGAATTCTCCCATCCAGTCACGTCGTCCGGTTGATGCCGAGCCGATACTTGAGCTCACAGGCATTACCAAGCGATTCCCCGGTGTGGTGGCACTCAACAACGTGGATTTCGACGTTCGCCCCGGCGAGGTGCATGCCTTGCTGGGGGAGAACGGCGCGGGTAAATCGACCTTGATGAAAGTACTGGCCGGTAAGCACCAAGCGAATGAGGGCAAGATCACCCTCGGTGGTGAAGAGATGGCCTTCGAAAATCCTAAACATGCCAAGCGTGCAGGGGTAGTTCTTATCCATCAGGAGCAGTCGTTGGTATCTGAAATGACGGTGGCCGAAAACATCTTTCTGGGCAGTCTGCCAAGAAAGCCGTTCAACCGTGTGGACTGGCGCAAGCTGCGCGAGGATACCAATAAAATTCTTGAGACGCTCAAGTGTGGTTTTCAACACGATGACATAGTGGGATCGCTGTCGATTGCTAAAAAACAGATGGTGGAGATTGGTCGTGCGCTAGCGTTTACCCCACGAGTTGTGGTGTTTGATGAGCCTACGGCATCGCTCACTGACCACGAAAAACCAGTGCTTTACGACGTGATTAATTCGCTTTGCGAGCAAGGCGTGGGGATTGTTTATATCTCCCACCGCATGGATGAGATTTTCCATCTCTCTCACCGTATTTCCGTACTACGAGACGGCGAGTACACGGGCACCGTCAATACAGCGGATACCAACGAAGACGAGATTACCCGCATGATGATCGGCCGCAGTTTGGAGCTTGATCATGCCAGTAAACCCAGTGATTTCGGCAACAACCTGCTGGAAGTGCGCAACCTCACAGTGAAGCGAGTATTTGAGAATGTCAGCTTTAACGTTCGCAAGGGTGAGATCGTCGGCATGTATGGCCTGGTAGGCGCGGGACGCTCTGAAGTGGCAGAAACAATCTTCGGATTACGAACGCCTTCTGCTGGCGAGGTCGTGCTGGATGGCGAGGTGGTGCGTTTTCGTAATTCCCATGATGCAGTCGTCAATGGTGTTGCTCTAGTTCCAGAAGATCGCAAGGATCAAGGGCTGATTTTGGGGATGAACTGTCGTGACAACATGACGCTGGCAAGTCTGTCTAGCGTGTCGTCACTGGGTTTTATGACGAGTTCGAAAGAGCGCGAAGTTTACGACAAATATCACCAAGCAATGAAAATAAAAACGCCCAGCTGGCGCCAGAAGGTAGGCAATTTAAGCGGCGGGAATCAGCAGAAGATCGTCATCGGCAAGTGGCTGCATACGCATCCTAAATTACTCATTCTGGATGAGCCTACCCGGGGTATTGATGTTGGATCCAAATCGGAAATTCACACCTTGGTTAAAGACTTAGCCAAATCTGGCTACGCCGTGTTGGTGATTTCTTCGGAGATGCCTGAAGTGCTTGGCCTGAGTAACCGGATTATCGCTATGTATGACGGCCGCGTTACCGCTGAGTTTGATGGTGACAACGTTAGCGAGGACGAGCTAGTGCAAGCGATTACTGGGATGGGTAAGCCGGCGCAGGCGAGCTAGTTCGCCGCGTAGCGACTGGTGCGCTCTGCAAAGTGCGCATACAGACCACTTCAAACGTATAAGGAATGTTCCATGCAACCTTTTGTTTATGATGGCCTTCCATCCCGCGTGGTGTTTGGGCGGGGCACTCTCTCGCAACTAAGTGAAGAGCTTGAGCATCTCGGCTGCTCGCGCGCTCTGGTGTTGGCAACGCCCCAGCAGCACGAGCAGGCAAGCCGCGTACTAGAGCAGTTGGGTAAGAAGGGGGCTGGCCTTTACGCTGACGCCGTCATGCATACGCCGGTCGAGGTGACCGAGCACGCCTTGCAGGTGGTGAAAGAGCTTAACGTGGATTGCACGGTTGCCATTGGCGGAGGCTCGACCATTGGGTTGGGTAAAGCCATTGCATTGCGCACTGGCTTACCTCAGATCGCTATTCCCACCACCTATGCCGGCTCCGAAATGACGCCGATTCTGGGGGAGACCCGCGATGGTATCAAGGCCACTCAGCGCACCCTTGAAGTATTGCCTGAAACGGTGATTTACGACGTTGATCTTACCTTAACACTTCCCGCTGTGATGTCGGGGACTAGTGGCATTAACGCGATTGCCCATGCGGTAGAAGCGCTTTATGCCCGCGACTGCAACCCGGTGATCGCGCTAATGGCAGAGGAAGGCATCGCGGCGTTAGCGAGAAGTTTACCCGTGATTGCCAGCGACCCTACCCATGCTGAGGCTCGTTCTGATGCGCTGTATGGCGCTTGGCTGTGTGGCACTTGCCTTGGGTCAGTGGGCATGTCGTTGCACCACAAGCTTTGCCATACCTTGGGTGGCTCCTTCAACTTGCCCCATGCAGAAACGCACACCATTGTGCTGCCTCATGCGCTGGCTTATAACGCGCCTGCGGTGCCCGGTGCGATGGCTCGTATTCGTCGTGCACTGGGCTGCGACGATGCGGCGGCTGGCTTGTTTGATTTAGGCCGCGCGGTAGGAGCACCTAGTGGGCTTGCTGAGCTTGGTTTTACGGAAGCAGATGTTGAGCGTGCCACTGATATTGCCATCCAGAACCCATACTGGAACCCACGCGAGATAGAAGCCACGGGAATTCACCAGTTACTGAGCAATGCCCAGGCAGGTCGTCGGCCTAACGCTGATAGCGGGGAGGCTCAATGAAGACCCTGTTTATCAATGCTTCCGTGGTAACCATGGATCCGCAGCTGGGCGAGTTAAGCAACGGGCAGATTCTGATCGAGGATGACAGGATTGTTGCAGTGGGTCATGAGCTGAAAACAGACCCCAGCGCGCAGGGGGCCGAGGTCATGGACTGTGGCGGCGGCATCCTTATTCCTGGGCTGGTGAATGCCCATATGCATACCTGGCAGACCGGCCTACGTGGCGTTGCCGCTAACTGGACGCTGCTTGAGTATTTTCGCCATGTACACCGTGGATTGGCAGCACTATTCACGCCAAATGATATTTACATTGCCACCCGCATGGGGGCGATTAATCAGCTTAACTGCGGTACCACCACGCTGGGCGACTGGTGCCATAACAACCCCACCCCCGAACATACAGACGCTGCCATTTGGGGATTAAAGGAGTCAGGCATTCGCGCGCTGTTTATGCACGGCTCGCCCAAGCCCGATCCCAAGCCAGGACAGCCGCACTTTAGTGAAGTCCCTCATCCGCGCCATGAGATTGAGCGGCTGCTGGGTGGCGAGCTGTCTGATCCTGATGGTCTGGTCACCCTGGGGATGGCGATTCTGGGGCCTCATTACTCAACCCTGGACGTCACTCTGCAAGACTTTGCCCTGGCCAAAGAGTTTGGCCTGGTTGCCTCGATGCATCAGGGCGGCGGCGAAGCCGTGGCACCCGGCGCCTGGGACGAGGTGGAAGCACGCGGTCTGCTGGGCCCCGACATTAACATTGTTCATGGCCAGAGCCTGGATGAGGGCCAGATGTCTCGGTTCTGCGCCAGTGGCGTGACGTTTTCAGTGGCACCGGAAAATGAGATGACCCAAGGCCATGGCTTTCCAGTGACCGGGCTGGTGCGTCAACACGGCGGCCTGGTCTCACTCGGGGTAGACCTTGAGTCCGTGCTTTCTGGTGACATGTTCAGCGTAGCCCGTGCCGCCCTGGGGATGCAACGTGCCCTGGATAACGATGCCTCGCGCCGTGAGCAGGGCAAGATCCCTGACACTTCGACCATTACCACCCGTGAAGCGCTGGGCTGGATCACACTGGATGGGGCAAAAGCCCTCGGGCTTGACGACCGCATTGGCAGCTTGACCCCAGGCAAACAGGCTGACTTGGTGCTGCTGGATAGCAACCAGCTCAATATGCAGCCGGTTAACGACCCCGTTTCTACGGTCGTTATGCAAACGAGCCTTGCTAACGTCGACAGCGTCATGGTGGCGGGGCAGTTCAAAAAACGTGGCGGCCGTCTGTTGATAGAGACCGAAAAGGGAATTGCTGAGCTTGCCAAGTCTGGCCACCGAATTCACGCCGAGTTGCTGGCGCGTGAAACGCAATCGACACAGGAGGCAACCTCATGACAACCATTTCTACGACGAACCATTCGCCCTCAAAAGTGGCTTGGGTAGGTTTGGGTAAGTTGGGCTTACCTATGGCCGCCAGGATTATTCAATCAGGAACTGCCGTTCATGGGTTTGACCTTTCGGCTGAACGCCTCGCCCTCGCTGAAAAAATAGGGGTTACGCCCCATCAACAGCTTGCCAGTGCGGTGGCTGACTGCGGCATGGTGTTTGTCTCTATCCCTGATGACCGTGCGTTGATCAATCTGTGTCTAGAATCCGGCGAACTAGTTCGCCACATGATACCTGGCAGTATCTTGATTGAGACGAGTACGGTGAGTGTTGAAGCCTCGGCCCGCGTCGCTGAAGCGGCAAAGGCCCGGGGTATTGAATATCTACGCAGCCCCGTCTCAGGTAATCCGGTGGCAGCAGAGGCTGGCACGCTGTCTGCGATGGTGTCTGGCCCGCGGGATGCGTTGGCAACGGCCAAGCCTGTGTTTGACGCCTTTACCAAGGCGCAGTACTGGCTGGGTGATGAAGAGCAGGCCCGAGTGGCTAAACTGGCGATCAACCTGATGATTGCCGTAAGTGCCGGGATGATGAGTGAAGCCCTGACCCTGGCGCGCAAAGGCAACATTGAATGGGACGCCATGTTAGAGCTTATCTCTGACAGCGCGGTGGGTTCGCCGATGGTGAAGTACAAGGTACCACCACTTTTAGAGCGCGATTTTACCTCGACGTTTTCGGCTGCCCAGATGGCCAAAGATCTTGATTTGATACTCGATTGTGCCCACGGCTCTGGGGTGTCTACGCCGCTGGCAGCGCAAATGCGCGAAGCCTATACCGCGCTCATCGCCACGGGGCATGGCGATGATGACTACATCGCCACTGTACATCATACCGAGCGCCTTTCAGGACTAGGTGAACCTGTGTCAGCACAGCAGGGAGGGCAAACGCATGCGTAACTTAACCACCGACAACATTACCGCGACGGTAATTGATGAATTTTCCAGCTGTGAAGATGAACGGCTTAAAACGCTGCTTAATGGCCTGGTAAAACACCTGCATGCCTATTTGCGCGAGGTGAAGCCCACCGAGAAAGAGTGGATCCAGGCGATTGAGTTTCTCACCCGAGCGGGGCAAATGTGTGACGACGAACGCCAGGAGTTCATCCTGTTGTCTGACACCCTTGGGGTGACCATGCTAGTGGATGCGATCAACCACGCAAGCAGTGATCCCAAGATTACCGAAAGCACGGTGTTGGGCCCTTTTTATGTTGAAAACCCTCCCCAAGCCAACCAAGGCGACGCCATTAACTGGGGCGTGGAAGGTGAGCCGTTATTCATCGAGGGTAACGTGCACGATGCCCTGGGCAAGCCCTTGGCGAATGTCACTATTGATGTCTGGCAGTCAGACAGTGAAGGTTTTTATGACGTCCAAAAGCCTGAGCTTGAAAGTGCCTCGCTACGCGCTCGTTTTCACACGGACAGCCAGGGGCATTACGCCTTCTGGACGGTGACGCCTTCGCCTTATCCAATTCCGACTGACGGGCCGGTCGGCAAAATGCTCGAAATTACTGGGCGTCATCCTTATCGACCCGCCCATGTGCATTTCATGTTGATGGCACCGGGGTACGAAACCTTGGTCACTCAAATCTTCGCTGAGGATGACCCTTATCTCGATTCCGATGCGGTATTTGGCGTGAAAGATTCACTGGTCAAGGAGTTTACTCAGCAGCCAACGGGGCAGGCACCCGATGGCCGGCAGATGGAAACACCTTACCGCTACTTTCATTACGACTTCGGCTTAAAGACGGCCTGAGCGTCTTACCCTGAACGTCCGGCTCGAACTGAGCTGGTTAAACCGAAAGAGGAAATGACATGACGACGATTGATCAAAAAGCTATTGCAACTCTGTTTACTGAAGCACGTACTCATAACGTTTGGCAGGATCGTGAGGTAAGTGAAGACACCCTGCGCGAACTGTATAACCTAATGCATTTCGGCCCCACGTCCATGAATTGCCAGCCGTCGCGGATTATTTTTCTGACCACCGATGCTGCAAAAGAGCGCCTGAAGCCAGCGCTGTTACCGGGCAACCAGGAGAAGACCATGAAAGCCCCGGTGGTGGCTGTGATTGGTTTTGATACCGAGTTTTATGAGCACTTGCCGCGTATGTTTGCCCATAACAAGGATGCCAAGTCATTATTCGAAGGTAAGCCGGACTTTATTCACTCCACAGCGTTCCGCAATAGCTCCATTCAGGGCGGCTATCTCATTTTAGCGGCGCGTGCACTTGGCCTGGATGCAGGCCCCATGTCTGGATTCAACAATGCGGCCGTGGATGAAGAGTTCTTCCCTGACGGTAAAGTGAAGAGCAACTTCCTGTGTAACTTAGGCTATGGCGATGCCAGCGCATTGTTTCCCCGTGGTGATCGCTTCTCCTTCGATGAAGTGTGCAACGTCATATAAAAAACACATAGCTAACGCTTTCTTGCTGACCCAACGAAAGGGGGCCGTGACTGTCATGGCCCCCTTTTTCGCTCTTTACGAGAGGAGCCGCGGCTCACTATTACTGAGGCTTTCGAATGGTTGTCGACTGGGTATTTGTGGCGCTAATGATTATTGCAGTGCTGCTCACCGGTATTTCCAAGTCAGGATTTGCTGGTGGGGTGGGTGTTGTAGCCGTGCCGTTGATCTCGTTAAAAGCGAGCCCAACATTTGCGGTGGCGGTGATGCTACCCCTGCTAATTGTGATGGATATCTTTAGCCTAAAAGCGTGGTGGCGACAGCGGGTTGATCGTTTATTGTGGTTGATGTTTCCACCTGCGATATTGGGTGTTGGAGTAGGTTATTTCACCTATGGCTGGTTTGACGAAGCGCTCCTGAAGCTACTGCTGGGTATTTTTTCAGTGCTGTTTGGTCTATGGGGGCTTTTTAAACCGCTACGTGGAAAGCGGCTGCCTGCTTGGGTTGGTCGCCTGAGTGGTGGGATGGCAGGGTTTACCAGCTTTATTGCCCACGCGGGTGGTCCGCCGCTTAACTTTTACTTGTTGCAATGCCAACTGACGAAACAGCAGTTTCTGGGCACAGCAGTGGTGTTTCTGGCGATTACAAATTTGGTCAAGCTGGTTCCCTATACCCTGCTGGGCTTGGTGAATATCGATAACCTGACGACAGCGCTACTACTGATGCCGGTTGCGTGGTTGGGAGTTAAGTTGGGGTTGGTTATTCAGAAACGCATCGATGGTGAGCTATTTTTCAGGGTGATCCTTTGCCTACTGATCTTGCTAGGTATCCGGTTAATCATGGACGGTATCATCTGACGCTTGAATACATTAAATAGCGGCCGATCGTTAAAAGCGCTTATCACTATTTTGTTAGTCTTATGGCTTTATGATGCCTAGGGGGTTGTCATGAGAGACGGTCACGCTGAGATAAATGAAGCTAAGCCAGAAGGACCGTACGATAAGCTGTCGCAAATGCCCCCTTCAAAAATTTCTAATACAGAGTTTGCTCGTTTTATCGATTTCATTGAAAAATTCGAAGATGAAACTGAAGGCACGCTCTCCATGGCCCTCGGCTATCGTGAAATGCGCATGCTGCTGCACGTCATGCGCAACCATCTTGCGGGTAGATTAACCACTCCAACGTCGCTGGCAGATGCGTCTGGTTTGACTTACGGTACGGCAAAACGCGGTATCGAGAGTATTATGCAGCGTGGCTTACTTATCTCACGCCCACGAACTAAGTCGGGTAAGACGGTTTCGTTGCATCCTTCCCCTCAAATGATTCAAGAGTGGGAGAGCTACGCTGAGCGAATTAAAGGACTTCTCGGACCGTTGTTCGGTATAGCCCCAGGTTCAGACACTGCCAGTAAAATCTTTTTGGGAATGTCGTCAACAGATCGGGTGATATCGACGCCAGCAGTGCTGTCGGCACGGCTTCAATTGAAGGGTGGATTACGTGTGTTAGCGCATGCTGACCCAACGTTTATGGCCATGCATAATCTTAAACGACAATTAGAGTCGATCTTCGGTCTAGAAATACGCAACAAAGCAAGGTCAATCGATAATCTTCTAGATGAGATCCTCGATAATGCCCGTTTGGCGAAGTCGCGCTATGACGTGGTGGCCTGTGATCTGCCCTGGTTTGGTGAATTAGCGGCCAGCGGTATTCTCATGCCTCTCGATACGCTAATTAAACGCGATAATTACGATCTTTCTGATTTCCATCCCATGGCTATTCAGAGTTCAGGGTATGCAGGTAGTCAGTACGGTATACCTGTTCAAACCACACCGGAATTACTCTGTTATCGTCAGGATGTTTTCGATGCGGCGCAGTTAACGCCGCCCACCACCACGGAAGCACTGGTTAAAGTCGCTAGGCAGTTGCATGACCCAGCCAAAGGACGCTACGGCATTGCCTGGAATGCGGCAAGAGGCACGCCCCTTGGGCATACCTTTAGTTTTTTAATGGCAAAGTTCGGTCAACCGCTGCTTAATCTACCTAGCGGCCAGGGCGGTTATGATTTTCAGCTAGCCCTGGGCGAGCAGTTGCGCCCGATGTTTCAGTCAGATGCCGCTTATAGGGCCTGCGAATATATGCTGGATATTTTGAAATATTCGCCGCCGAATATTCTCAGTATGTCCTGGTATGAACGTGCCCAGTCGTACGCATCAGGAGAGGCCTGTATGGCCTACTGCTATACACTGCTCGCACCGCTGTTTGAGTTGGATCGGCACTCTCCTGCATATGGCAATACTGGCTATCTTCCCCATCCAGTTGGAAATCATGGTCGCGCCATAACTCCGATCGGTGGTTATGCCCTCGCTATTCCCGCTAACTTAGCACCAGAGCGTGTTGAGGCAGTATGGACAGCACTTAGACACCTGACCTCAGCCAATATGTCCAAACTTTACATTATGAACGGTAGCCTGGTAACGCCTCGTTTCAGTGTTAGTAAGGATCCAGAAGTGTCCGCATTATCGCCGCTAATTAAGATTGTCGATGATATGGCAAAGAAGGATATTTTACAGGCATGGCCACGCCCGCCCGTGCCTGGGGTTACGGAGGTCATCAGCATTGCAGGAAACGAGATATTTGAAGTGCTGGATGGACGGCGCTCTATCAAAAAAGCACTCTCTATTGCTCAAGAGCGTGCCGATAAGGTGATGCGCGAAAAGGGACATTATTAGTCAGGAGTGAGGCTTAGCCCCATGCCTAAGAGACAGGCATGGGGGCGTTGTGCTCACTTACTGCATAATCATACCGCCATCAATCATCAACAGCTGACCGGTCATGTAATCAGATTCAGCGCTGGCCAGGAATGAGGCGGTGCCGACCACATCTTCCGGGTAGGAGTAGCGCTTCATTAAGATCATTTTCTCAGCAAGCTCGTCCATAGACTGGCCTTGCTTATCGAATTTGCCGATACTGACTAAGTCTTTATCGAGCTGCTCCCACAGTTCAGTGCGCACTACGCCGGGGCCATAACCATTGACCGTAATATTGTGGTCGACCAGTGCTTTGGCGCCGCCGTTAATCATCGCCAGCACAGCGTGTTTGCTGCATGAGTAGGGCACAACGTCATCAAAGGCCTGTCGAGACAGAATTGAGCCAACGTTAATGATTTTATAAGGGCCGTTTTCTTTGCCCTGGTCAATCATCTGCTTGGCTGCTTCCTGCATGCCGAGCAGGCAGCCCAGCGCGTTAACATCCATTATCTGATGCCAGTTTTCCTCAGTGATATCAAGGAACATCAGTGGCTTATTGATGCCCGCATTATTGACCATTACGTTCAGGCTACCAAAGGCATCGACCGTTGCTTTAACTGCAGCCTGCACTTCAGCACGATCGGTAACGTTAAGTTTGACTGCAATAGCATCGCCTCCGTTTGCTTTGATACGTGAAGCGACTTCTTCGCACCCTTCAATATTGATATCCGCCACGCAAACCTTCGCCCCTTGAGCAGCATAATGTTCGGCAACGGCGGCGCCCATGCCGCGTGCAGCACCTGTGATTAAGCAATTTTTACCTTTGAGTCGAGTGTTGTCCATGAGGTTACCTTGGAAGTCTTGTTGTGAGTATCTCCACGTCACCCTAGATAAATAGTCATCCTTGTGGGGTGGCTGAAGTCCGCGTTAACAAGGAAATCTGTCATTTACTAGGTATCGCGATTGGCAGATTTTGTTACCTTGTGTGGGCATATTCTCGGGATGTGACACCGGCAATGACAGGTTGGTCAGTCGTTAATATGACCAGATTGGACTTTTCTAATGGCGCTGCGTTATGGGAAGGGAGGTTTTTTGGGATTTAATGTCTTCTTAGTAGTAGTTCAAACAATAACGTTTTGGATTGCTAAATGATGCAGGCTCGTAGCAAGTTCCTATAAATGGATCCGATGCTAAACGGTTTAACCTATTTATACTCAATAAAAACAAGGAGAGGCGTCCATGTCTAAGCCCTGTATTATCTGTGTAGCCATCACTGGCAGTCTGCCACGCAAAGAGAATAACGCTGCAGTACCCATCACTATTGATGAACAGGTTGAAAGCACTCAAGCGGCGTTTGAAGCCGGTGCCAGTATTGCCCATTGTCATGTGCGTAACGATGATCAAACGCCCTCGTCCGATCCAGAGAAGTTTGAACGTCTTATGGAAGGTCTTAAGAAGCATTGCCCAGGCATGATTATTCAGTTTTCCACCGGCGGGCGCTCTGGTGCAGGTGAGGCTCGCGGTGGTATGTTGTCGCTTAAACCCGATATGGCCAGCCTTTCGGTAGGCTCTAATAACTTTCCAAACCGCGTTTATGAAAACCCACCTCAGTTGGTGGAATGGCTTGCCGCTGAGATGCTCAAGTACGATATTAAACCCGAAATTGAGGCATTTGATCTATCGCACATTCATCAGGCGGTCTCGCTTTCTAACCAAGGAAAACTCAAATTACCGCTTTACGTCCAGTTCGTAATGGGCGTAAAAAATTCAATGCCAGCAGACAAGCCAACGTTTGATTTTTATATTGAGACGCTCAAGCGACTGGCGCCGGACGCCCAATGGTGCGGTGCAGGTATTGGTGCAAATCAGTATTTGCTTAACGAGTGGTCGATCGCTGCGGGCGGCCATACACGCACTGGTCTTGAAGATAACGTACGTCTTGATCGAAATACACTGGCTTCTTCCAATGCTGAGTTGGTAGCGCGAACTGTTGCATTATGTAGTAAATATCAGCGTCCAGTGGCGACCTGGAAGAAAGCGCGTGAAATATTGGGGCTTAAAATTACTTAAAGGTTGTCACCGGGATACCAAGCAAGGCACTCGTCATTGCCATTAAACTAGAAAAAGAAACGCCTTCAACGATACTTTTAGCATGTGTTCGCGTTGTAGCTATCAGCCTTTCAAGTGCAAGCCTCGGATTAACAAGTTGAGATTTCCAGCTAATCTGGTAGACATAGATTCACATCGAATCCGTCATACCCGTTACCGCAAGGGGAGGTATCACCATGAGACAGCGCGATGAATTCGTTGAAGAAATGAAAGCCAGGCTCGATGAGTGGAATGCTGATATCGATAAGCTGACTGCCAAGGCGCGTCAGGCGAGCGACGAGGCGAGGGTCAAGTACCAAGAGGACATCGAGCGACTCAAGAAGCGTCAAGCAGAGACTCAGCAAAGGCTCGATGAGCTTCAGCATGCCAGCGAAGCTGCCTGGGAGACTGTCCGCCAAGGTATGGAAGACTCTTGGGAGCTGATGCGCAAAGCCTTCCGGGACGCCTCTTCTCGTTTCAAGTAGTTGATTCAGCGAACCTAAACAGCCAGCTTATTCAACTAGCTTATTCTACTAACAGTGCGCTTCACTTTGAAAAGCCTGAACAATCAGCTGGGGTCGCGACCATCTTTTGGTTGCGATTCGCTGCCTTCTTGAAGGCGTTCGATGGACGCATTTCCCTGTTTAGCCAAAGTCGCTAATCTGTCGATTTGCTCATCCAGGCGGGGCAGGGCCTCTTGCCGATAGCTGGATAGATCGTCGATGGCGCCCATCACCTCGCTGAAAGCCTCCTCAAGCACTTGCATGTCGAGCATTGCGGAGGAGGCACGCTTCTGGATGTCCACGCCTTGCTGCCGCAGCGCCTTGGCAGTGCCACCAATCATCTGT
>TARA_R110001606_G_scaffold126582_5_pt1 | contig 19410 bp, 25 predicted proteins | sample TARA_R110001606 | Tara Oceans TARA_R110001606 (sample SAMEA4398315) | marine metagenome | biome: Polar Biome; feature: [SRF] surface water layer (ENVO:00010504); material: water (ENVO:00002006), including particulate matter (ENVO:01000060) such as... | depth 5 m | reverse complement strand
GCCGGATTGCCCTGCGGCGGTGACGATGTCGGCAATGCCTTCTTGCTGTACGCCTAGGCGGCCAGCGAGTTTCATCATGCTGGTGCGGTATTCGGCCTCTTCCTTTTTGTCGGAAAAGTTGACCACTTTTTTGACGTCGGCAAAGGTGTTTTCGTATTCGACGGCGCGTTTGCCGGCCATGATGAGCGGCGCGGTTTTGATGATCAGCCCGACGGCTTGGCCGACGAGTTCGCCTTTTTGGGCGTTACGATCGGCGATGCGGCCTTTTAGGGTTTGGATCTTTTGCAGCTTGGCTTTTTGGCGGTCTAGGGCTTGGCTGGCTTGGTCGGTTTGACGGGCGAGTTTGAGTTCTTGCGCACCAAGGGATCTGACTTTTAAGCCTGCCTCGCCCATGTCTCGGCGTAATCCGCCCAGTTCTTTGGCTTGTTTGCCGTAGGCGCTGGTCAGTTGCTTAGTCGCTTGCTCTGAGGTTTTGAGGACGGCTTTTTCTTTTTTGTGGGCGAGTTCGGCGGCTTTTTTGTCTTTGGTGAGCTGTTTTACTTTTCGGCTGGCGTCGGCCACTTGGCGAGACTGTGCGCCGTGGGCTTGGGCGGCGTCTAGTACGGCTCTTTCGGCGTTGGCGAGGTCTTGCGTGTGTTGCTTGACGATTTTGCTGGCGCTGAGTTCGGCTTGTTTTAGGCGGTTTGTCTCTTGGGTCGCCTGTGCCATGGCCTTGCGGGCGTCGTCTAGGCGGGTGGTTAGGGTTTTGAAACGGGCGACGGTTTTTTGTTGGTCGCTGAGCTTTTTTAGGCTGCTGTTGGTGTGTTCGATTTGTTGTTCTAGTTTGCCAGCGGTCTGCATGGCGTTGTTGAACGGTTTGCTGAATTTGTCGACCGCTGACAGTGCGATGGAGATCTTTTTGTCGGCCACGGCTTACCCCTTGTTTATACCCAGTTTGGCGGCGGCTAGGTGGTAGCGGCGCATGGCTTCGTCGATGCGCCAGTTTAGTATTTCAGATGGTGGAACGTGGTAAACCAGCGGGATGACGTCGGTTAGGACTTCGACGTCTTTGGGCGAAAGTAGTCCGCCGGTTGTTCCAAAAAATCGATGAGGCGCTCTTGCAGTTGGTTCCAATCCGGCAAGCTGAGGCGTTCTAGTTCGGCTTGTGTGAAGCCGGAACAGCTTGAGCTGATGAAGATGGTGCGTTCCCATTCGTTGCTGTAGGTGTCCATTAGGTCGGTGGTGGCGACGGTTGGCGGACGCAATTTGTAGCTGGTTTTTTCTTGGCCATCGTCCCCTTGAATGGGGATAAGCAACGCGGGGGCGGCGTTGTCGAATTCGTCTTCCATTAGCTGGCTGGCGGTGGTGTTGATGAGTTCTAACACTTGGTTTTGTACGCTGGTGTAGTCTGGCGTGACGAGCTGTTTGAGCAATGTTTCGGTGAGACTGGTGCTTTCGATGATGCAGGCGCGCAGCAGTTTGGTGTCGTCGGCTTTGTGGGTTTTGCTTAGGTTGCGGTGCTGCCCCATGGTGATGGGTTGGATTTGGATGGTTTGAATCGGTTGCTTTTGCTCGTCTTCGATTGGCCAAACAAGGCTGTGTGTTTTTGGTTCAAACATGGTGATTCTCTTTTTCAATTTTTTAAATAGTTAAAAAAGCCCGCTCGGCTTTTTTGAAAGTAAGTCTGTTAAAAGTGAGCGGGCAAAGGGGCTTGAAGCTTTTTAAAGATTACGTTTTAGGCTTAAGGCAAGCCGACGTTGCGTCGGTGTTCGGCCAGTAAGTCGCCATTGCCAAGGTTGAGGATTTGCGCGTTGCGGTCGATCTCGTAGATGGTTCGCCCTGCTTCGGTCTTTTTGTAGGCGCTGACCGACATTTCCATTTCGTTGTCGGGGAGTTCACCCATTTTGCTGGCGGATTCGGTGACGCTGGTGATTTCCCCTGTGACGCTGTATTTGATGGCGAATTTGTTGCCGTCTTCGTCTTGGTGGGATTCGTTGACGTTGACCTGGCACATCTCGCCGTTTGCTAGTCCGAACGCCGACAGCAAGGCTTGGCTCGCGCCTTTGACTTTGAATTTGGCGGTGAGCTTTTCCAGCCCGACCATGACTTCACCGGGGATGAAGGAACCGCCTCGGGTTTCTTGCATGGTCTTTTTGACTTCGGGCGGGGTGAACTCGTCGAGTTCTTTGATGAGTGGCTCACCGTTGATGATGGCCATTCTGCTGATGCGTGAACGTTGTCCAGCCATTATAAGACTCCTTCAAGGAACGATTCGACAATGCCGACGTCTTCGATTAGGTGGTACACCATGTGTTCGTTTGGTGCGTAGCCGTGGTATTTGATGGCAATGTGCCATTCGCCGTTGGTGTAGTTGTCGACGTTGTTGAGCGTGGGGTGCAAGTAGACTTGCGCGCCCATGATGGTTTCGTCGGCCTGTAGGGATTTGAGCCAGAAGTTGAGTTTTTCAATCTCTTGGTTCATGAAGGATTCGCTGAGGTTTCGTGCCATGGCGCGCTGGGCGGTTTTCGCCAGTTTGCGGATGATGGCGTATTCCAAACCGACTTGTGAGACGAATCGACCCATGACGCAACGGTTGCCAATGAGCGAAAAACCACCCATGGACGTGCGCGCAAAATACGAGACGCCATAGCGGTTCATCAAGTCGCCATTGGTGGCTTTGTCCATGATGTTGTAGTCGATGGTTCGCGCTGTGCCTTGGATTAAGGCGCCCATGCCGCCTTTGGCTGGGCTTTCCCATGCTTTGACTCGCGCAAAGCAAGACAAGGCAATGGCCGCGCCTGAGAAGTAGACGTTGCCTTTGGCGGCTTGGCTGTAGACCGAGACGAACGGATCGACCATATAGAATGCGTCGTAGCCTGTGCCTTCACCACCGAGGGATTCTGAATAGGCGATCGCGGCGTTGTCGTTGGTGTTGGGACCATCGCCAACGGGGATCGCGTAGAGGCGTTTGCCCATGGCGGCGAGTGCATCGGCCACGGGTTTTGTATTGAAGCCCGGTGCGGCAATGTGGGTGGGGACTTCTTGGCAATCGCCTAAGGCTTCGATACCGGTTCGCTGGCCTGTGGCGGGATCAACCTTGCCTATTACCTTGTTTGTTGTGTCGGCGGCGTCTGTGCCCTCTTCCACGATAACCACATACATAGGTACGGAAACGATGCGCAGCAATTCGTAACAAGTACGGTAAAGCGTGCCGCGTTCTGTGCCGGCCATGTCCAGCTTGGCCACCGCGCCCATGTTGGCAATGCGGATGGGGCTGTTTTTCGGCCACAGTGGGTCGGCGTCTGGCGCGGTGCCGACCACGCCCAAAACAACGCTGCCCAGCGGCCCCATTGGTGGCGGCGCGGAGTGGGTTTCGACACTCATGCCGTTGTGAACAAAGGATGCAATTTCTGGCATTACGCCTCTCCTTTTGGTTTAGCGGTCGTTGTCGCAAGGGCGACTTTGCCACTGAGGATTAGGAAATCCGCTTCGCACGGAAGCAGCTCGACCGTGTCGTCTTTTTCGTGCCAATGCTTGTGGTTTGGGCATTGGTAAGGGACGAGTACGGTGTATTTTTGCCGAGGATTAGGCGGCTGTTTCGTGGCCATGGGCTTTCTCCAGACGTAAAAAAACCGCTGATGCGGCTGGGTGTTTATTGGGTTGAGTTGTTACTCTGTTGGTAAGGGATAGCGCTCTTTGATCTCGGCGACCTTATCGCGCCACTTTTGCTCGGCTTCGGCTGTGCCATCGTATTGCCATTCCATGTAGAGCGGATCGGATTCGGTTTTGTAGGCCGCTTCGCGTTTGGCGATGGTTGAGGTTAGGCGTTGTTCAAAGGTTGGTTCGGGCTTGGGTGGTTCCTCGAGTAAAGCACCTTCGGGGAGTTCTTCGCCTAGTTCTGTGATCATGTGTTTTGAACCATCGGCAAGCCAGTAGTCGGTGCCGATGTTGTCCACTATGTAATGCCAAGCGTCGTCTTTTAAATAACGCTGATGGCCTGCTTTTTCTGGGATTAATTCAACAGCCGTAGCATAGGCTGGCATCATCCATTTGTCGCTAACTGGATCTTTTTTAGGTGTGATTTGCTTGGTGAAAACAGGGTATTTAGCCCCTAGTTTGAATGCGTTTAAATTCATTTCAGAGACTCCTATAAACGGGTTTTTCCGTAGTAAGCGATAGAGCGAGGGCGGGTTTCAGAGCCGCCTGAACTATAAGTTTGTATTTCAGAAAAAGTACTATTCGCAACATCCTGACCAACAACCCCTCCTCCATATGTAAAATCTACACGAGCAGAGCCTCTTTCACGGTGAGCATGACTAGCAAACTCGTCTTGCTCCCAACTACCAAAAACACGCTCATAGTCCACACCACGACCATCGTCGAACAGGCGAATGAATTCACCACCAACCATCGGAAGTGTGACTGTCATCGAACCATCTAATTCATCAATAAAACCGTAATAACCACCATGGGTAATTGGGTCAGCATCTTTCGTTGCTTGATCGATATAGTTTGATGATGCCGCCGCTTTTGCACACGCAATTGGATGATCGATACTGTTGATTTCAGAACCATCCATCGCATATTCGCCGGGTGCTAATACGTCGACGGTATCTGTATAAAGCTTTGCAATATCTAAAACGCTGTTGCCCGTTTTAGGGTTAATCTGGTCTGCAATATAAAGCGCCTCATTTATGTATCTCACAGTCAACAAGGCCGTTTCAAATATTTGGGTGTTGGTTGCAACGCCAGACAAGGGGACGGCATCTAGCCCATCGATGGAGATAGTCACTGCATCCGTATTTGTTGCTGACACGATAAAACTCAATTCATCAAAATCTGTTAACTCAGTAATGGGTGTCGCCCCTGCTTTACTGGTTAATACGATCGCGTCAGCCGTGCCTGAAACGTCAAACAACTTCTTCTGATTCTGTAGCGAATCCGCATATTTTTTCTCTGCTACTGCTTGAGAAGCCGCAAGTGCTTTAGTTTGATACTGCTGATGCGGATCTTCTTCCTCCAAATGCCCTTTTACCGCATTCTCTAAATCCGTTGGCGTAGCAAACTGCACAGAAGGGTCAATTTTGATTTGAATCGCGTCCGCGTTACCGGGCACGAACTTTAATCGGATTGTGTAGCTTTTACCTTGCCCTTCTTCTAGCAGCGGTTTGTAATCCCCTGCTTGTCGCGCATAAGAATAAAGCTCGCCAGTTGTCGTTTTAATGCCTGCTTCCTTGATAAAAAAGCCGCCATCACTGGCGGGGATTTCTGCTCGTGCGATCCAAACGTTTGGGTCTTTTTCATCTTTTTCGATGGTTATCGCATATTCGCGAACTTGATGTATTAGGTCGGTTATTTCAGCAGGCGAGGCAGAGTCTGGTAAAACACCGTCACCCACGACTAAAACGGCCAAATCCACTTGGGTGTTGTTAAATTTTGCATCACGTTCAAGTCCAAAGCCTGTTTGCGTGATATAGGTTCTAAAGTCGCTCATTTCTTGCTGGCTCCGATGTGGAAATGATTCGTAAATGTTGGGCAATGCCCGTATGGGTTAATGCGTTTGCCTCACTGCCCGCTGGGACAAATGGCTGTGATGTCATGGTGATACCAATTTCGGCGGCCACGGCAATGCGTGGCGAGGCAATCGATTCCCGAGCAAGATCCATCACGTAGGAATCTCGTTCAGACTTCATTTCTATGAGCAGTTGATCTATGCGGGCGTTGATTTCTGGGGTCAATACTCGATCTGAGGCATACACCCATATTTGAAAATAATAGGGATCAAGTTCCGATGGCTTTTTAAACCATGGCGTAACATCGGCACCAAAGCCCATTTGCTCGAGTGCTTTGACAAATCCCGCTCTTGTGCCGCTTAGTTGTCTGTTTCGCCATGCTTGTTCTGATCGATTTCTTTTGACTTGTTCGGTGTCGGTCGAATCCCATACGGGGACTTGTCGATCGATACCGAGTGTTGCGATCGCTTCTTTTCGGGTTTTCTGAGCGTCTAGCAATTCAGGGTATGGATGATCAATCGAATAAAGGGCTTCACTTAGGGCAAGCTCTAACGCTCGCTCTAGTGGGCTGCGGTTGTCTGGTAGAACACTATAGGTTTTCAGTGTTGACGGTAATTTTGACTGACTCAAGGTAAGGTGCCTCGTTGAATTGGCAACGCAACGGTTGAGTGGGTTGCAGTATGTCGCCTCGATGAGCGCCGGTGGCTTTTAGCAAGACGCTGTACAACATAGAAAGCTCAATATTGCCGCCTAGTCGATGTTGTTGTTCCGCATACTCTCGCACGGCTTTTTCAGCGGCGGCCTTTACCGCATCGACATTGGGTCCCGTTCGGATATAAAGCACGGCGTCACAAGACCAAGGCTTGATGGTTGGCGCTTTGACGGTGAGCAAATCGGTCTCTTGGGCGATGTCATCCCGCTGCATGTATTGCTGTGTTGCTGCAATTAGCGCTTCGGCTGGTACTCCGTTATTGGCATGAGCCAAAATAAAACAATCCACTTCCCCAGGTGCAACGCGTCGCGCTTGGGCGTCTTTGGTTTGTCCTGCCATCTCGTGCGCTTCGAATTCGTAGGTCACAACCACTTTGCTTAGGGTTGGGCTTTCGACCGTGACTTTAGGACGACCGCCTAGCGTCATGGCATTGAAACGGTAACCGGATCGTGTGCCGGTTGTCGCTAATGCATAGGCGGCAAGGTAATAACGTGTGAGCAATGCGTCGTTGCTTTCCATGGTGGGTGGTACCACTGGAAAGGCGTTCGGGTCGCCTTCGTCCAATATTTGCCGCTCTACGCCTAGTTGACTGGCGACTAGATCGACCATGTCGTTGTCTGTGGCGTACATGCCAAACATCTGCAAGGCTTGAGCGTTCATCTGTCTAAACTGGCTTTGCAGAATGACGGTAAACGCTTGGGTAAATTTGGTTAATAACTCGGCGTCGTTTTCAAAGGTTTCTGTTACAGCCGCCACATCATCTGGCGCGTTGTCTGATAAATACGTTAGAACGCTATTTTTTACAGTTTCAAAAAGATCATCAAAATTCGGTGTGGTAATGATCTCTGGTTTAGGCAGTGGATTTTGATGGGGAAACATCTAGCGGCACCTCAAATTTAATCGTTTGTCCATTCCACTTGCCTTCAAAATACAGGGCGAGCCCGTCGGTTAATCGCTTAGCCACACAGCGAGAAGGCACAAAGTCGGTTAGACCATTGATTGGTTCGTAAAAGGCGGCAATGGCAGCGGACTGTAAGCGTATTAACATGCTGTCCGACATGTTCGCGCCCATGTATTGACGAACATCACTGCCAAAGTTGGGGCGTTTGGCTCGCCCTACTTTTGGCGTTGTCATAACTTGAACAATGCGACTGGCAAGTTGGTCGAACCCTGTTATTCTTCGGCCCGTTTTGCGGTCAATCCCAATCATTTAGGTCACCTTCTCTCGTTATTAAGTGACTTTATACGCACCTGCAGAAGAACCGCTTGTTACTGGCACTTCTGCGTTTTGGGTGATGTGGTTAACAATGCCTTCAGCAAACGCCAACCACCAATCATGCCCCGCGGCTTTGTTGGCCAGCGGATCAAAGCCCTTGGCTTGCATAGCGGCCTCTATGTCTTTGGCGAGCTGTTCAGAATTTAATGCCATCTTGAATACCTTACTTTCCAGCGTTTATTTGCCAGCGGTGACGGTAGATGAACAATCCGCGTGTGGTAATCCGGTGATCATGCATTTGTGTGCACCGGTTACGACGCCAATGCCTTTATTTAGCTTGATATTGCTGCCATCGACCGTGACATTACCGCCTGCTTTTACTGTGACCGATTGATCTACATTGACGAGCACATCGCCTTTTACCTCGATTTTCAATAAATGATTTGTCGCGTGATAAGAAACCAGTGAACCATCGGGATAACAGCGGACAATCTCGTTTGGGTCATTGCTTGGTGCGGGGAAGTTATCGCTAAATAAGCCAATCAAGGCGACGGTTTGCGTACCGTTATTACCTGCACCATAGTTGAGTAATACCGCCTGTTCGCCCACAGAGGGACAACGATAATCAGCGGTTTCACCCGCTGCAGAGGCAAACCAACGAATGAACGGTGTTTTAAGCGCACCATGCTGCACACGAATTAACGCGCTTGATTCATGAATCTCACAAACATACCCCAATCGAATAATGCTTTGTAGTCGTCGTCTTAAGTCTTCGGTTTCTTCGCTTAACTCTTCGATTCTTTCGAGATAAGGGTTCAACATGTCCCGAACCATGGCTTCGATCAGTTGACGCATTAGAGGCTCCGATATTCGTCTTGGTCATTTTCATCGGTTGGGTTGGTCGCAATACGAATGCCACTTTTAACCGTTTCAGGTTGCCAAGTGGACGCACCGAGGTAGAATTTTTGTTCCCAGTTCACCACCCATGAATCAAAACCTCCCTTCGTTTCCTTACGAAAGTTGCCAGGATACGCCTCGATGTTGAACGGCTTTTCTAAAACGGAACCTTTTAGCCAAATGCCCTTCTCATAAACGAATTGAGAAACAGCAATGGCAAACTCTTGGAGTTCCATTTGCAAGTTGTCGACTTCCCGTCCTAGCACACAATGAATGGCAAATTGTGCCAATACGGGATAACGTCCATCGCCAACATCGGGCGCTTTGGGTAATTCTTCGATGTTCAGCAAACAGGCCGGAGCCAGCGATTCTAGGTTTTCACTTGGGTCGTAGCTGGCAATAGTGACTTTAGGAAAACGATCTTTTAGGGCATCGATGACCGCTTGGTGCACATCACTTAAATTGATATTGGTGTTTGCCACTCACTGCCCCTCGACGTTCATTACGAAGTTGATCTCTTGCTTTAATATTTGGTGAAAGCGCGCTTCGGCTCGAACGTGATAACGCTCTATAATTGGCAGGGCAATTTTCTCGATTGAAAAACGCTCTTCCTCGATGGGCAGTTCTGTCCATTGCCCGTCCGATCGCTTCGAACGCTTTCCACCTGAGGCATGTTTTCGCTTAAAAACGCCACTGTGGCCGCTTTTCATGGTGGCGATAAAGGCGCCAATAAAATGATGCTTCCCCACCCTCACGCCAATGTCGGTTTGCTTTGGTTTACCCAACGCACTCACGGCAATGGGCGATAAGCCAAACCACACGTTTACCGTGCGTCTGCCGTTTTTCATGTAAAAGGTTTTGTAATAACGGGCGGCTAAAACACGCTGTGGCACCGATAAGGCCACCCCTAACTCTCGTTTGGTTTGTGTTTCCAGCCAACGGGCGGTTTTCTGTATCGTTCGTGTCACGGCTTTTTGAAGTTGACGAATCGACAGCTCTAATTGCTCTTCTAGTTCGGCTACGCTGTCCCCTAACTCTATTTCAAGGTTCATGCTTTACCGCCAATTATGATCTTTGTTTTGCGTTATTTTTAAGGGAAGAACAATTTCATACTCACCTTTTTGAAACGGCAAAACCAAATAGGAAACGCCGTCTATGTCGAGGCGGTCCCCTTCTTCACAGGGGCAATGATTGGGTGATACGCAAAAGGTGGCGGTGATCACATCGATATGCAGTTGCCCTGCGGTTTTTGATTTCGACGTGGTATTCACGTCGCTTTCAATGAATGAGAACGTCCCTGTTATGGTGTTCGTTGTGCCTGCTTGCGATATCCATATCGCATCTTGCCCAAACACCTCATCAATATCGCTCTTGAGCGAATCCAAGACAGCACGATGACTGAGATTCATAAGTACCTCATAGGTCAAAAGATAAGGGGTTTGGAAAGAGGAAACTCTGTTAGTTAGAGCTGTAGATTTCTGCTAACAAGGATGGATCGCGAGCGATCGGTAAGTAAATCGCGCGGGAGCGGATTTCCAAGCCTTCGTCGTGGCCCAGTTCTTTGGTCGTGATGTGACACTCACGGGCTTTGGCCGAGCTGGAATGCAGCACATCGGCTGGCGCACGCAACATACCAAACAAGCCTTTCACACCCAGCGGATAACTCGCGCCTTTAGTGGCCACTTCGTCGGCTTCGTCAGAAACAAACTTGATACCACAAATGTTGATCTGGCTTGGGTCATCCGCGAAGGCCACCACACGTTTTGCGTGAATTTCTTCACTGTAAAACGCTTTAATGCTGGCATGGTTGAGGATTCGTTCAATCAATTCCTGACCAATACGGCACTCAACACCCAGCAACGTCAGATGACCATGCTTTTTAGCATTGTCCACGGTGGCTTTGCGTAACCCTTTGAGCAAGGTTGGCACATTGGTTCCTGCCGTTCCCAGCTTCAAATCCAACTTGCGTTCATCCACACCCAAGACATCAAACAAGTTGATCAGCACCGTGCCTTTCTTGTTTTTCACTTTGCCTTTTAACGCGGAGTACGCGGTATAGGCGGCGGTATAGCGATGGTTGTCCTTGTGCTTGCCCATCTGACCTTTAACCAAAGCCGCTAGTTCTTGGGCTTTGATCTTCTTATCGCGTAATGAGCTGATGCGTGACAGGTCACTCGGAACAATGCGCGTATCAAACGGGTAACGAATCAAACGAACGGGGACCGCACTTTCGGCATCGTGTTCGTCGATGTTTGGATTCTGGCCAATTTCACCAGGCATCAAGACTTGAAGCTGTTGCCCTGACTTCACAATCATCACAGTACGGTTTTCGACGTTCTCCACCGTGAACATGTTTAAGACTGCGGCATCAATGTGTACCGATGCATTGAATCCCGTCGTCAACGACACCAGCGAAAACGCTTCATGATCGAATAAATCATCCATTATTGAGAACCCTCTTTGATGACAATGAATGCTTTTTCAAGCTGTTCTGCGATGGCCGCCTTAATCGGCTCCGTCACCCCGTCTGGCCATGCAATGTAAAGCGTATTGAATACGCAATTGGCCCAATACACTTTGCCGGCACCGGCATGAATGCCATAAGCATCACTGCCGTCGTAGCCTTCCGCAGTGACATCCAGCTCCGCGCCTTCTTTGGTCACAATGGCCCACTCAGGTCGAGCCGCGGCGGCATCAATTTGCTTGATGCACAGTTCGCCACGCTCGTGGGACCAAAGGAGTATTAACGAGTCGGAGACCTTGTTTTTAATCTCTTGCATTACGCGTCCTCAATCAGTTGTTGCATGTCGTAGTTCTCTTCTTTGAGAGACTCCAACCCGCTGGTTAATGAAATGTCTTCGTCCTTTTTCGCGGCGGCTTCCTTCAACACTTTTGCCGCGACGTCTTCATTGGCGTTCTCTTCAATGAGCTGGCCTGCCATTTCTGGCACACCGGCCGCTTTGGCAAGATGGTTAATTTTCTGCGCCAATTCTGTTTGGGCCGTTGCTTGTGTAGCGGACGATGTTTGCAAGGCGACGATTTGCGCTTTTAAATCGGTGGTTTCCGATTCATGAGCAGCGTTAATCTCCGCGACAATTCGCTTGTGCTTTGAATCTGTCATCATGGTATGAATCTCTTCTTCTGTTTTGATGCCATCAATTAGGCCGTGAGTCAGTAAATCCCGAGCGCCAAATGTCTTTGCTTGTAATGCTTGAACGTCAGCCGCTTGGATCCCTCGGTTTTTTGCAACCAGTTCAAAGAACGACTCTCCCAACTGGTTCACCGTGGCTTGATGTCGATCGCTTTCTGCATCGGTCAATACTGTATTCGGGGCGCCATCGGCTTTCGCTTCACCCGTCGTAAAGTAAGTAACCGTTTCTTTGTCGTTATGCATTTCACGACGACCAAAGATCACCCCAATAGAACCCGCCATGCTGTGTGGGCTGGCATAGAGTTCTGTACAGGCACTGGCCAAGGCGTAATTGGCAGAATACGAACCACCATTAATAAAACCGATCACCGGCTTAATCGCGCTGATCTCTTTAATCAAGTTGGCCAAGTCAAAACAGCCCGATGCTTCTCCACCGGGGCCGTCGAATTCAACAAAGATGTTTTTCACCGAATCGTCTTGAACAAGCGCATTGAAGCTTTGTCGCAAGTCACGATAAGACAGGATTTCATTACAGTTCGCGTCTAGCCCATTAAAGCGGTGCGAGGTGGGACCAAAGATCGACAAGTGACAAAAGGTGTCTTCTCGTCCGCCGCTATCGCCACCTAAAAATAAGCTAGGATTCTGGTAAAACTGTTTGAGCAATTCAAAGTTGGCTTGATGAGAATCAATCGTCATCATCATCGGGGAGTTCGTCATCATCTGTAGAAGATGCCGCATTTTCTATACCTCTTGATTGTTTCGCTTGTTGGCTTCGCTGAACGCCATCCAAATGTTGATCCAGTGTTTTACCGCGTCCATTCGAGACTTCTTCCAATGATGTGATGTGACTCTCAACTTCTAACACCAAGGCTTTAGCGGCTTTAAGTGGGTCGATTTCTTCCCATTCTGGCCAAATCCACGTGGGGTTTAAGTAGGTGTAAGGGTTCTCAAAATAGTTAGGCAAACTCTCAGACGTACCCAGATGAAACCCGTCGATAAACCAACCTAGAATCCGGTTAAACGCTGGTCCTAAGACTATTTCACGCAACTGGCTCACCAACCGACGATGGTTGATCATGCCCGCTCGAATACTGGAATAGTTCACTTGGGTTAGATCGCCCGTGAGCATTTCGTAAGTAATACCAAGCAACCCCGCAATCATGCGCAACACCTGATTATTGTGCTCTTGGTAGTTGCCTGCGATCTCGGCGGGGGATGCGGTTTTGACCTCTTTCACACCGTTTAGAAAAGTAACGCCGCCTGCTTGGTGCACTAAACGCTGGGGTGTTTTTTGGCTGGTTGGCCCGCCTACGGTTTGGCTAACGTCGGTCTCTTTTAACGCAAAGACTTGTTGTCCAACTCGCTTCATTCGAGACTTGATTTCGACGGTTTGGTTGTCTTGGTATTGCTTGGCAAAATCCGCTCCCGGAGAAATCCAAGGTTGAGCGGTACTCTGTGCGACATGAACCATGTCTTTAAGATGAATCACGTCTTCTGCGGGTAACCAGTTCACCGAGTCTTCATCAAAGTCTGGGTGATCACGGGGTAATTTGTAGAAGGCGTATTTTTTCACCTTGCCATTTTTGGCGTACATGATGCCGCCACGCACGTAACTTCCTGACCCCGTTTGTTCTAAACCAATGGCCAGACTTAATGGGCTAACCACCTGTAATTGCAGTGGTATAGGGTGCAAAGTTCGACGACGCACAATAAACGCACTGCCATCCAACAACATGGTGATGACGGCTAAAGCTTGAACGCCAGCAAAGTTGGTGTTTTCGTAAAAGTCGCAATAAAGCGCCCACTCGTTAAAACTCTGAATGAAGGTTTCGCTAAACAGGGTAGGATCGAACACCGGCTTTGCGCCACCACCGATGCAGCTCGCACGAAAACGAGACGCCCCCACTCGCAATAACGGATTATTACGAACCAGGTGATGACTGGCGGTAATTTCCTTGAGTAACGCGCTTTCGCTTTTTTCGTTGTCGTGTAATTGCGCGCCTTTAAACAACGCCGATTTAGTGACACTTGAATACGTCAAAATATCACCTCGACATCGACACTTTCCATCAAGGGAACGGCCTGCAAATCTGTGGTCATTTGGCGTTCCAGTGCTCGTAATTCTGACAAGCTCACTTCCGTGTATTGCATGGATGTTCGACCACCTTGCGGTGTAACGTATTCCACGCGAACTTTACGCTTGCCTTGAACGAGGTCCGTGATGGCTTTCTGGACGATTTTTAAGTTGTCATCGGTGGAATAAATCGCCATCAGTAATCTCCATAATCAGACATTTCATAGTCATCGACATACTCAGTCTGAATGCTTTCATCGACAAGTTTGTGTGCGTTGGGGTCGATCAAACCCAAAGGCTCTTGGGGTGTAGCGGATTGAATTTCTGGTCGTAAAAAATCATACAACCACAGTAGGTACACCAATAAATCCCATGGCTCGTTACGCTTTTGATCAGGCTTTTTGTCCCATTTCACATTGCTACCGCTGCCTTTCAATTCCTCTGCGGTGAGCATTTGAAAATAGATCAAATCGAACACATCGCTAACCGGAAAATGGACGTAGTTTTTACCGGGCATTTCGTTGTTCAAACGCTCTGCCGCGCGGTTTTTTAGTTGATGTACGTTAAGGCTGCGATACTCACATTTCACTTCGGGATGGACTTTAAAACCCAGCGTAAACTCCGGCTTGAATTTGGTCTTGGCGTTCACTTCCCCACGAATGGCAAAGATCCAACCTTGGTACGGCGCGCAAAATTCCAGCATGGCTTTCCACGCATGGCCGTTGCAGTCCATCGCCGCGGCAAACACGCCAATGGCGCGGCCATCAGACAAAGTGAGTTCCGTTTCAAGTTCATGAATAAGGTTTTTTTGAGTTGACTCGTCTTCAGGATCACCATGCACCTTGCCATAGTGAACGGCCCATATTTCGCCACGTTCGCCCACCGCCCAAAAGTGATAATCGAAGCGGTTCTTTTGGGTATCAATCGTTGCTAATACACAGCGTGTTTGTTCGGGTAACTGCTCCATGGGTGAGTAATATTCTCGCCGCTGGTAAAGTTCCTCAAAGTTATTAAGTTTGTGTGCTTGTAACGCGTCTGAATACTCCACGCCCACCTTGGTGTTCATGAAGGTTTGCATCTTCCGCGGGTCTTTTTTCGCCTTGTCGTATTCGGCAGCGATGGATGGCAGCGAGGTATTGGGGTTATCGTTGTAGGCCGACCAAATATGAAAGCCAGCGTCTATTTTGCCGCGTTCGTTTGTGTCGCCCGATTCACCACATTGGCAGCACAAAGCGGAGCCTGTTTCATCCCATTGTTCTGGAGTTTGATGGACACCACAACATTCAAATTCACGTGTCGCGCGCCATTCGCCTGCTTCCACCATATTGAATTTATGGTGTTCTTCAATCTTGCCGCTGCAATGAATGCAGACAAAATGGGCGTCTTTGTAATTCTTCGGCGAGTATCTAAGGTTCTCTAATTTAAGCCGCTGTTTGACATCGCAATGAGGGCAAGGCACATACAAATAACGCTGATCGGTTTTCAAAAACTCCAGAGTAACTTTACAAGTACCGGCTTCTTTGGGTGTGGAGCCAAGCACAATCTTGCGCTGCCCTTCACTCTCTGTTCGAGTGATCCCCAAATCAATCGGATCACCTTCTTTGTCAATATTGTCCTGATAACCTGATACCTCATCCATGAAGAGATACTTGATTGTCACCATGCGAAAGCTACTGGCGGACGTAGCCCATACAACGGAAAGATCACCGCCAAAAAAACTCTTATCGTTAACCGTATTTCGACCAAACAACCGATCCCTGACCGGAGCACAGTAAGTAAATACCTTGCCCAATTCACGAGTAGAGAACTTGTTCGCATCTCCTTCGGTATTTTGCACAATCATGATGTTGCCAGGGTCGTTCGTAATCAACCAAGCAACGGCTGTATTGATAAATATTGCGTAACCAACACGCGCACTTTTAGAGAGGACTATCTTTTCAATTAATGGCGATTCATAAGCCAATAGCCAAGCACGTTGAAATGATTTTGGCGGATAAACCTGAGCTGTAGCGTTCTCGTTATTCGCTGCCCATTGTAGAATCGGCATCTTCGGAGGCGGAACGATAGAACCTCGAATAGCGCTCAAGAATTTCTTCAATAATGGGGTACAATTCATCGAGACTTTTCCCGTTTAACTTATCCAACGCAGCCCGCACCACTTCATCCACTTGCTTCACTTCTTCTGGCTTTAATGAAACGCGTTTTTGTATCTGATTTGATAGGTCTAACAGCTTGCTTTTTACCGTTGATAAAGGCGCGTTATACAGCTCAAACATGGCCTCTGCCGGTATCAATTCCCCCTTATCTTTTTCATTTTGTAGCTGAAGTTTGATGGCCGCCTGCTTTTCCTTCTCTTTTTTCCAATCTTCAAGCGTTTTTGGCTGTTTACTGTTTCTACTGGTTCCCCCCGTTTTCCTCCCATTATTCGCTTTCAATTGACGAACAGTTTCTGACAGGTAGTTCACATAGGCATGCACCGATTTTTCAATATCGATTGAGCCAGACTCATTATAAACAACGGCGTAGCCTTCTTTTTCATGATTACGAATTGTCTTAACATTCACATCTAAAGCGGCGGCAAGTTGTATTTTGGTAGCCATGCGAAATTATCCTCTATTCACAAGGGTTATGATCAAAACGGTAAGGGTAATAGAAGCTATTTTATAAAAAATTTCTGTGAGACCGCGAGTATACTACCCGCAGGAAAAAGGCCCCTATGGCGAGTACCTTTTCTATATAAATCAATGAGATATAATGAAATTTAAATATTAACCAATTGATCAGGAATGATCTAAAAAACACTCTTTTTTAGTCATTTTCGTCAAAAAGTACACCTGACTGTTTTTGCCATGAAATCGAGCTCATTTTTAATAGGCAAAAAGTGATGATTTCTTACTGAAAATCAGGATTCGTTCAGTGCTTTTAAAATTTTAACAATGAACCAATCGTCGAGAACATTCTTGATCGTTTTTGTTATTAAAAATAAAGAAATTAAAGGGGTTGAAATATCACCTTAAAAACTCCCATATTTACCGGTTTCTAGTGGCTGTTTTACGTTGAATTTTAGCGTCTTGCTCTTTGATTCTTGGCAGACCAACTTCAGGATCACCAAGCTGCTCTAAAATCGAACTCACTGTTGCTTGTAATAGCTTGTTTGAGTAGCGTTTTTCCAACCAACGAAGGCCGATTGTAATGGCACGACTAACAAATCGCTCAACAACGATCTCCCATTTGATTCTCATGATCATGGCTTTCAGCGCATCCATCGCAAAACCCATGAGCAGACCAGGCAAATTGCCTGTAATCAATCCAAACAATCCTCTTAAAATCGTACTCATACGTATTGCTCCTTATCGATTCCGTATAGCTCATACGGGAAATGATTAATGAACTCTTCAACAGTGCCGGCACCGTGAATCGTGTTGTAGTGATCTTTCCAATACTCACCTAAAGCCCTAATATTGTGGACTTCCGGCAGTGCTTGAGGTTTTCGGTAATAGTGAACACGACACATAGCAATGGCGTATCTGAGGTTCCAAATCAGCGCAACATGATCAGGCCAACCGTTCTGCTCATAACATTCATCTACACTGTCTGAGGTCATAACCAGCAATGCATCCCTGATTGCTCGTTTATATTTGACGAAGTTGACCCACAAGTCTCTGTGCGTTGCAGGCTCCATTTGGATTAACCCAAGCGCTGGCCCTTTCCCTAACTGCTTCAGATACGATCCATGCGACTCCTGAGCAATCGTCCCTAAGACAAGCTGTTCAGCAGCTAATGAATACATCCCAAGCTGCTGCAATGCAGGCACAACAACGTACTCACGCAATTGAGATAGGTTTAAACTCATGACAAGCCTCGCTTGAATTTATCAATGAATAGTTTGATTGCCTCGTCTCCCATCAAGCCAGCGACACCCGCCATAAAGCCTGTCATCGGCCCACTCATGTTAAGAGAAGCGCATAAAAACAACGTCAACATGCCCAAGAAACCGCCAGTAAACACAGCGATAAGCATATGAATTATCGAGAATTTTTTAGCTTTCTGTTGGAAATCACGTAGATATTTCACAGCACCACCTAGCACACCGACCACTACGAATGCTGCTGTTTGTAAAAGCTCATCCGGTAGGAATTTCATAGAGTGCATCCAGTCCAGAAACGAAAAAGCCCCGCGAAAGCGAGGCCCAGAAATGACAAAACCCAACACGATGGCTGGGCTTAAGATGTTTGCTTGCCGTCAGATACAAAACTAACAGCGTGGAGAAACTTTAACGGCTAATTCCCTGCCTCGCAAGCCTCGCGCGCGTATTTATCGAATGTCGTTCTCTTCTTATGAAAGCGACATTTTATGGTTAAAGGCTTGTATTTATTGGGCTACAGCAAAGCGCTTTAACAACTCAATGGCGGCCTGTTGGCGGCAAATTCAATATAAAAACGCCATAAGTTTATTTTCCTAAAGAATGATTGATCATTTTTCTTTCACTTTCTTTACGAATTAAAGTATTGTTCAAAAAACAACCAACACAAGGATAAATACATTATGACTCTTAAGCTTTCAGTAAAATATCTTATGTTCATAGCCAGTGTATTTCTTGTACTACTTTCTCCAAGCGTTTTAGGAGACGAAATTTCAGAAGCAAAAACGAAAGCGGACGAAGCGTTAAAAGAAGCAGAAATCGAAGATACAACCTCTAGTTATGAAGATGCCCTTAAAAACTACAACATATACACAACACTCTTAAAAGGAAGAAACAATACCAACAAGAGTGCAGGTCTGGAATCCGAATCATATGCTGAATTGGAAAAGTCTGAGCAAATCATTACAAAAATCCAATCAACGCTTTTTAAAAAGCAGCAAGAGACAAATTCCATTATTGATAACCAAACTTGTATTCTTACTTTAGGTGAGATTTGCTTAGCTTCTGGAATAGGTATTAGTGCGGATAACCATGGCGATATAGACTTAAGACTAGTTGGAATTCTTTATAATCCCAGCTTAGGTCCAGATCAGTCTACTGGATGGCATGTATACTTAAGCCCTGCAGAGGACTTTATTGATGCCTTTGGTTTTGGTGCATCAAAGAGATGGTTTAGATATAAAGATAACAAATACACAGTTATGCATGTAGGTTTTCATGTTCTAGTAAATAACGAAGAGAACAATAGTAATTGGAGACTACATTATATCGTATCTTGGTAATTGATCACCAAACCTTTGGCAGTTCTCCCCACCTAGCCGTATACCCTGGCAATAGGTGTTCATGTTTCTCAGGCAAAAATGAGTGAGAGTTTCTTACCGCCCAATCAAATGATAGAATCGATAAGAATCAAGTATATAGAGATACAACAAGGGATGAGCAACACTCAAAACGGCTTTAATGATGTGGTTTTCACGGAAAGCGGAGTAGCAAAACAATACTCACTTTCGCATCTGGAAGGCTTATCAATACACTTTGAAGAATTTGAGTTAGAAAGCAAACAAGTCGTCCCTGTTTCAATTCACGTCCGCCCCACTAACCACCTCTATACAAGAAGATTTGAACCAAATAGTGACTCGATTGCATCGTCCAGACTCATCACTCGCTACGAGCATCACGATGGTAACTTTCAAGCGATAAAAGAACCCCCAACGATAAGCACAGAGAAACGAATTTTTTGTGACGAAAAATACGAAGCCAACAAACGCCTTCCCGATTTCATAAAGCATGCACAAGAAAACAATCCAAAGTGCATGCTGGCGAATAGAGGTGATACACGAACTTGCCTTAGTGCTCTTATAGAGGTTCAGCAAAACAATAACGGCCAAATTCTGTACTACTTAGTGATGTTCAAACTGCACAGAGTGAATAGCAAAAGCATCAAC
>TARA_R110001606_G_scaffold260183_1_pt1 | contig 19442 bp, 19 predicted proteins | sample TARA_R110001606 | Tara Oceans TARA_R110001606 (sample SAMEA4398315) | marine metagenome | biome: Polar Biome; feature: [SRF] surface water layer (ENVO:00010504); material: water (ENVO:00002006), including particulate matter (ENVO:01000060) such as... | depth 5 m | reverse complement strand
GATTTTAAGTTAGAAAATACCGAGTTAGATGTATTGGGTGATGCTTACGAATATTTAATAGGGAAATTTGCAAGTGGTGCTGGTAAAAAAGCAGGAGAATTTTACACGCCACAAGAGGTAAGTATGGTGTTAGCAAAGTTGGTAACAACAGGTAAAAAGAAACTAAAATCTGTATATGATCCAACGTGTGGTAGTGGCTCGCTCTTATTACGTGTGGCAAAAGAAGTAGATGAAGTAAACAACTTTTATGGACAAGAATTAAACCGTACGACTTATAACTTAGCACGTATGAATATGATATTGCACGGTGTGCATTATCGTAAGTTTGATATTAAGCAAGAAGATACTTTAGAGCATCCACAACATTTAGAACATCGTTTTGAAGCTATTGTAGCGAACCCACCTTTTTCTGCAAAGTGGAGTGCAAATCAACTTTTTATGAGTGATGATAGATTTAGCCAATATGGTAAATTATCACCAGCAAGTAAAGCTGATTGGGCATTTGTTCAACATATGGTGCATCATTTGTCAGAGAACGGAACTATGGCATTAATTCTTCCACACGGTTCATTGTTTAGAGGTGGAGCTGAATTACATATACGTAAATATTTAATTGAAGATAGAAACTACTTAGATGCTGTTATTGGTTTACCTTCAAACATCTTTTATGGTACAAATATTCCAACCTGTATTTTAGTATTTAAAAAATGTAGAGAAAACCCAAATGATATTTTATTTATTGATTCAAGCAATCATTTTTCAAAAGCTAAGAATACTAACTACTTAGGTAGTGAGGATATTGAAAAAATAGTATCCACTTATAGAAATCCAGTAGCTACTGATAAATATAGCTATGTAGCTTCATTGGAAGAGATAAAGGAAAATGACTATAACTTAAATATTCCGAGGTATGTAGATACTTTTGAGAAAGAAGATATAATTGACATAAACTTAGTTTCTGAAAAATTAAAATCACTTGATTTAGATTTGGCTAATATTGATTTAGAAATTGCAAAAGATTGTAAAGAGTTAAATATTAGTACACCTTTTTAAAATGGAAGTTATGTCAAAAGAGAGTATAGTTCCCGTTTTAAGGTTTCCTGAGTATAAAGAGTCTTTAATATCTAAAAAAATCGGAGAAATTACTGATAGAGTATCTAAACCTGTAACTGTAAATTTGGTAGAATCATACAATCAAATTGGAGTAAGATCTCACGGTAAAGGTATTTTTTATAAAGATTCAGTAAGTGGTAAATCTTTGGGAAATAAAAGAGTTTTTTGGATAGAAGAAGATTTATTTATTGTCAATATTGTTTTTGCTTGGGAACAAGCAGTGGCTAAAACAACTATAAATGAGATTGGAATGATAGCTTCTCATAGGTTTCCTATGTATCGTCCATTAAAAGGTGTTTTGGATTTAGATTACTTACTTTTTTTGTTTTTGACTAATAAAGGAAAGTATTTATTAGAAATGGCATCACCTGGTGGAGCTGGTAGAAATAAAACATTAGGACAAAAGGCATTTGAAAACCTTATCATAAAATTACCGCAGCTTAGTGAGCAAGAAAAAATATCTTCTTTTCTTTTAAAAATTGAAAAAAGAATAAAGGTTTTAGAACAAAAAGAAATTTTATTGAAAAAGTATAAGAGGGCAATTACTCAGAGAATATTTGATAAACAAGTCAGATTCAAAAACTCTAAGAATGAAAGTTTTTCAGATTGGCGTACAATAAGATTAAATGAAGTGTTATCAATGCCTGAAAAAATAAAGCCAGAGGTAATTGATAGAGATAAAATTATTACTGTCAAGTTACACTTAAAAGGGATTAGAAAAAGTAAGAACACGAGAAATCTGTCTTTAGGAGCTACATATTATATTAGAAATAAAGGACAGTTTATATATGGTAAGCAAAATTTGTTTAACGGTTCATTTGGTTTAGTTCCATCTGAATTTGATAACCATTTAACCTCTGCTGATATTCCGTCATTAAATATTGATAAAAGTAAAATTAACCCTAATTACCTTATGCAGTTTTTAGGAAGAAAATCATATTATAAGAAACTTGAAGCCATAGCTATTGGTACTGGAAGTAAGCGTATTCACGAGAAAGTATTATTAAATTTAAAAATTGATTTACCTTCTTTAGAAGAGCAAAATAGGATAGAACTTTTTTTAGGGCGTATTGATGAAAGAATTTCATTTGTAACAAAACAAATATTGGAAAGCAAAAATTATAAAAAATCAATGTTACAAAATATGTTTTTGTAGTAATAAAAATTATGAGTACACAACCAGAACAAGTATTAGAAAATCAGTTAATAGAGCAGTTATCAAATATTGGTTATACTAAAGTTAGTATTCCAGATGAAGCTACTTTATTAGCAAACTTAAAAGCACAATTAGAAAAGCATAATAACATCACGTTTACTGCTAAAGAATTTGAGCGTGTTTTAAATATTTTGAGTAAAGGTTCTGTATTCGAGAAAGCAAAAACACTACGTGAAAAGCAACATATTGTTAGAGATAATGGAGATAACTTATATTTCGAGTTTTTAAATACCGAGCATTGGTGTCAAAACCAATATCAAGTAACTAATCAAGTCACTATTGAGGGTAGTTATAAGAATCGTTATGATGTAACTTTATTAGTTAATGGTTTGCCATTAGTGCAAATTGAATTAAAGCGTAGAGGCTTAGAAATGAAAGAAGCCTTTAACCAAATAAACCGTTATCAAAGACATTCGTTTGGTGCTAAATCTGCATTGTTTCAGTACGTACAAATATTTGTAATTAGTAATGGGGTAAATACCAAATACTATGCAAATAATAGACATCAATCGTTTAAACAAACCTTCTTTTGGGCAGATAAAGAAAACAAGCGTTTAACCAATATTTTAAATGGCTTTACAAGTGAGTTTTTAGAGCCTTGTCATATCTCTAAAATGATATGTAAATACATTGTATTAAACGAAACGCATAAAATATTAATGGTGCTTAGACCGTATCAATATTTTGCAGTAGAAAGCATTATAGATAAGGTTAAAAATAGTACACACAACGGTTATATATGGCATACTACAGGTTCAGGTAAAACGCTTACTTCTTTTAAAGCAAGCCAAATTATTATGAAAATGCCACAAGTTAAAAAGGTGGTGTTTGTAGTAGATAGAAAAGATTTAGATTACCAAACTACCAAAGAGTTTAATAGTTTCTCTAAAGGCAGTATAGATGGCACAGACAATACAAAAGCATTAGTAAAACAATTTAGTGATGATACTAAAATTATCGTTACCACCATTCAGAAGCTAAATACAGCCATTAGTAAAAAGAATTATTTAGCTAAGATGGAGAAAATGAAAGATGAGCGTATCGTCTTTATTTTTGATGAATGTCATCGTAGCCAATTCGGAGAAACACATAATCGTATAAAAGCATTCTTCAATAACTATCAAATGTTTGGTTTTACAGGCACACCAATATTTGCTGATAACGCAGTTAAAAACGAATTAGGAAAACGAACCACTAAAGAATTATTTGGAGATTGTTTACATAAGTACGTGATTACAGATGCTATTAAAGATGAAAATGTATTAAAGTTTGCAGTAGAATATGTGGGTAAATACAAGCAAAAAGAATCTGCAACAGAAATAGATATTGAGGTAGAAGATATTGACCGTAAAGAGTTAATGGAATCGCCTAAACGTTTAGAAAAAATAGCAGATTATATTATAGCAAATCACAACCGTAAAACACACAACAAAGAGTTTACAGGAATGTTTTGTGTTGGTAGTACAGATATGTTAGTCAATTATTATGATATTCTACAACGTAAAAAAGAAGCAGGAGAACATAATTTAAAAATAGCAACCATATTTAGTTATGTAGCCAACGAAGAAGATGCAGATGCAAACGGTTATATTCCAGAAGAAGTTGCAATAGCAGCAGAACCTAATTCTGAATATAATTTAAACCCACATAAAAGAGATAAGTTAGAAAGTTATATAGGTCATTATAATGAAATGTTTGGTTCTAATTTCTCTACAAAAGACAGTCAGTCATTTTACAATTATTACAACGATATTTCAAAGAAAGTAAAAGAACGTAAAATTGATATTCTGTTAGTAGTAAATATGTTTCTAACAGGTTTTGATAGTCCATCATTAAACACCTTATACGTAGATAAGAATTTAAAGTATCACGGACTAATACAAGCATACTCAAGAACAAATAGAATTATAAACGAGCAGAAATCACAAGGTAATATTGTGGTGTTTCGTAACCTTAAAAAAGTAACAGATCAAGCAATAACACTCTTTAGTAATAAAGAAGCTATAGATGTTATTATAATGAAGCCTTATGAGGAATACACTCAAAAATTCAATGAAGCTTTTATTAATTTATTAAAAATTACACCAACAGTAAATAGTCTAAATCAATTAGTAAGTGAAGATGATGAATTAGAGTTTATTAAGGCATTTAGAGAGTTAATGCGCTTAAAAAATACAATGACAACCTTTGCTAATTTCAATTGGGAAGATTTAGCAATGGCAGAACAACTGTTTAATGATTACAGAAGTAAATATCTTGATTTATGGCAGAAAACAAAACACGATAATGCAAAAGAAAAAGTATCTATACTTGATGATGTCGATTTTGAATTAGAATTAATCCATAGAGACGAAATCAATGTTACTTATATCTTAAAATTATTAACATCTTTAAAAGACGTTAAGAAAGAAGAACAAGAAGCAAAGAAAAAAGAGGTAGTAGATTTATTAACTGGAGAAGCTAATTTAAGAAGTAAACGAGAGTTAATAGAAAAGTTTATAGAAGATAATTTACCTGAAATAGACGATTCTGAAACCATACCACAAGAGTTTGAAAAGTTCTGGTCAGAAGAACAGCAAAAAGCATTTGAAGTATTTGTAAAAGAAGAAAATCTATCCTCAGATAAAACACAAAAACTCATTGAGGATTATCTCTATGCAGAAAGAGAACCGTTACGTGATGAGTTATTAGATTTAATAGAAGGAACTAAACCAAATGTTCTAAAACGTAAATCAATAGGCGATAGAATCCTAAATAAAGTAGTAAACTTTGTGGAGACTTTTATTAATGGAATGGACTAGTTCGTTGCTAAATATAGTAAAATAAAAGAGAGCTTATTTCTAAGCTCTCTTCGTTTATCTAAGGAAGTAGCGAGTAAATGCGGAATTGCATCCAGAACCATTTAAACCTATCTTCCTTTTTTATTGTAAATTTCTATAGACATATTTATAGGACGAAAGTAATATAATTATTATAAAATAATGCAAATATTAGACCATAAAAACACAACATTAACAGTTTGTCAAAGATTTTTTATAGAGAAATCTGTAGAACTATTATATATGGGTAGTATTGACTCCTATCGAATTAAACTCCATAATCCTATAACGATATTACAAGAATTAAAGTATTGCCTTACTGAATTTGATAAAGGAAGAATAAAACATTTTCACACTATTAAGGGAAGTCATAAGTCTGGAAAGGTAATTGTAGATGAAGTTATTTCTCTTTTAAGTCAAGACCCTTCATACATTAGATATAGTTCTATATCTAAAGAATATTTAACGGTATTATTAAATGATTTAAACGAGCAAAATTACAAAAGGCTTATTCCAAGTATTAAAATGTTATTAATAGATAATGAAAACTATATTGATGATGTTTTTGAGGGGATTGAAACTTTAATTAATCTTAACGATTGTACCTTTGATAGCTTGCGAAAAATAGATATATCCCTTAACATATTGTTCAGTAGCTTAATAAAAAAAGGGTTTTCCAAAGGGTTTCTTTATAAACTTCTCTATGGTGTATTTGTACATTCATTAACAAATGGTAAAAATTTTGAAAACCATTTCCAAAACCTGAGAATCAGATTAACAACTGAAAGCTGTTTGCATAAGGTGATTTTCAGAATTGATACTACACCAAAAGTATATGATGCAATATCACAAACCCAAGTAGCCGGAATAATATTAACAGATAACATTAATAGTATAAATCTAGAAGGAGCAAGATCTATTACCGAATTGGCTGGTTTTAATGCAACTTTGGATATTAGAAAATTTATTGAATGTGAAGTTGAGGCTTTCGATTATTTATCGGCTTTAAAAAAGGCTAGAAAGCAACTATCTGAGTATCTAGATGTAATAAATTTAGGGCTCTCTGGAGAATTTTTGAACATCCATAATAGAGTATTGGTAATTGATTTGCGTTCACCAGAAAGAGGTGCATTTCAAAATAATACAAATATTTTGGACGGTAAATATAAAGCTGAGCAAAGCCATTACAGAACATTTACAAATAAGATACCCTCAATTTTAAATAGTAATTCCATAATTGATGAGACTAAAGAGAAAATAAAATCAGCCGTTCGCTATTTGCGTTTAGGGAATGAATCGACAGAAATAGAGCACAAGTTTATTAATTATTGGATTGGTCTAGAATACCTGTTTAGCAATTATGAAAGTAATAATACAATCGAGCGTTTAAAGAAACATTTTATAAATGCTCACACTATTGCATATACGAAACGAAACATATATAGTTTTAAAAAAAACTTTTCCCAATTAAGTGATTTGGATAAAGCAAAGGCAACAACCTATACCAATATTGATGATGAATTTTTAAAAGACAAACAATTTTACGAGGAAGTTTCTACAGAGTTACTGGATGATTACCCATTACTAAGTTATCGGGCAATGAAACTAAAAGATTGGTTTTTTAAATCTAATTCTAAACCAGCCAACGCTACTGATTATTTAAATCGACATAAAGAAAATCTTGAAATCCATTTTACAAGAATTTATAGACTACGTAATGAAATAATTCATGATGCGGCAATGAATACCAATAACCAGTTAATAGTTTCCAATTTAAGATATTACCTTACATTTATTTTAAATGAAATGATTGATTATCTCTCTAATGCAGATATGAATGGTTGCTCATCAATAGAAGATTATTTCATTAGTAATGAATTAAAATTAGGAAACATCCAGCATCAAGGATACAGATTAATTGATTTGTTGGATGTGGATTGTGTTATTGATTTTATAACATAAATTCGGCAACCATTTCACCGAAAAATGTCAGAACTTAAAGTTCAAATAAAGGTTGATTGAGAAATATTGTAAAGTACTTAACTAGAAACTAGCATTATGAAATACGAAAAAGCAATAAAACTGGTAGAATTAAACAAACAGTTGATAGGTAAGAAAGTTATTGGAGCAACCATTGATGAATTAGTAATTTATCCAACTAATCAAAAGTCTTACGATTTATTTATCAAGACATACCTAAGAACATTGAATGGAGAAGAAGCGATAATCCCCTTCAAGAATGAAGATGTTGATATTCATTGTGTTGTAGATAAAGGGAGGATTGCAGCAAATGGATTATTTGCGTATGCAAGCCTTCTAAAGGTTAAAGAAGAACATGAAGTCATCTTGGAATAAAAACTAGAGGTTACAAAAAACCGATTAAATACAAAGTTCAAATAAAGGATGGGTTAGGACACCATGTCGTAATTCGTAAAGTATAAATAAAGGATGAAAGAATTATATAATTTAAATCAAGAGCAATTGTCTTTATTGACAGCTGTAAAAGCAGATTTTAGGGGAGAAATATTAACCAATTGTCTTTATAACAATATTATTAAAAAGTATCATAGTGGAGAGCTGGAAATCCAAGATTTGGAATTTTATTTGAACACTGTAATAAAAAGTAAAATAAATCAATATAATATTTCTACTTTACAAAAAGTATGCTACCGTAATCATTTAAATCCATTGGCAAAACCCGTAATTGAGGAAATTATCGATGGTCTTGAGTGTCAAGTGTTAATGCATGAAGAAATGGGAATTAATAATATTCCAAAAATATCCCCATTTGAGATATGGTTAATATTTCTTACAAATGATAAAAAGTTGTCGTCTGAACAGATACACCAAACAGAAAGCCTGATTAATTCTGTATATATCGATACAGTATTTTCTTTTCCCCGTATTCATTGGGGTAGGGGCGTTCGAGGTGAAAAATAGGTGAACACTTTTATTTTCTTTTGTTAGGATTTTATTTTCCATGTCTTTATTTACTGCAATATAATATCGCTATCGATATTCAGTTTTTGGTGCAAAGCTTTGGCCACATTCAAAGTAATTTCCCGCTTTCCATTTAGATAATCACTGATTCTTGATGCGCTTGTATTTAATAGTGCAGCCAAATCCTTTCGCTTAAGTCCCATTTCGAACATACGTAATTCAATCATCTCTTGTAAGGTAGGCAATCCTATTGGAAAATGGACTTCTTCATATTGTTCGATGATATCGCTAATCTCTATAAACTCTTGAGCTAAAGGGTCCTCCGTTGGTGTATTGTCATTAACAACATCTATCAATTCTTCCAAGCGAAGATTTGCTTTGACATATTCCTCGTGTGTTATTGTTTTTTCCATAATCCTATAACTTTTCTATCTCCTTTATTTTGTCATAATCTCTGTGATTTCCAACCCACCTAATCAGGACTTTCTTAAACTTAAAGCGAACTATGGCAACAACGCGGTAATGGTTTCCCTTGACATTGAAAACAAATCGACCATTGCCAACACTATCTGCTGAATTAAAGGTGTTCCTTAAATCAGCGAAATTATCCCATTCTGCCTTGTTTGCTTTTTTATACCAATCTTGCAAGGCCACTCTAGCATTGGTTTCTTTCGAAAAATACTCCTTTAGCTTTTTAAATGAAATGACATGCACTAGCTCTGATGATTATTTAGAACGTAAAGATAATATAGAAATTACACATATGGTTATTTATTTTCAAAAATTGTAATTTACTGCCCCATATCTTACCAAAAACTTAATCGCGCGTGGATCCTGACCGGTTTTTGTAGTATTCAGGCAGATAAGCGTTAAGCAAAAACCGGATAGGGCGCATTCTACTAAGCAGTTCAACCACATCATTTCAAATGCGGTAATCTCTTAACTTTAGATCGTACTTTTAATCGAAGTAATTTTGTTGCTTCGGATAATTCTAATAATTTTCTTCGCTAAGCCTTGTCTTTTTTTGTAAACATATTCACTTGGGCTTATATCGTGAACAAGAATCATTGAAATAATATTATCAAAAATGTAATACGCATGAGAATCTTACTAAGCCTACTATTAATATTTATGTTCAACGAGTTAGTCGCTCAATTTTCTTCAGAATTGAATATGTCTAAAAGTTTGGAATATGTTGACAAGGTCAATACGGATAGTATTATTTCATTTTATACAAACAAAAACGGGCAAACCGGGATAATTCGCGATTCAAAGAAAAATATAGTTTTCGATGTCTTCGATAAAGACCTTAAAAAAATTCATACCCAGATTATTGAACGCCATAAAAAGGAAACCATAGTTGGAGATCTTTTTTTTGGAAATGAAATGAGGCTTTTTACAGAGTATGCCATTAAAAAGAACGAAAGAATTCTATACTGCCACATTTTTAATATCGAAGATAATACCCATTCGCAGGTAAAAGTTTATGAAACCTTAATTGCCGGCAGGCAGGCTTTATATTCTGAAATGAAGGATCATAAGATTGCTTTTGCGTTATCAAATGATGGCCAATACCTCGCTATTGCATCGGATAATCTTGATAAGGATGATGATTCTTTCTTGGTTAGGGTTTTCCATTCGAATACCTTAGAAGAAGTTTACACAAACACATTTCTAGATAATTCTCCAAACTATTTTGAATTACAGGATTTAGCTATTAGTAATGAAGGTGTTGCTTATTCACTTGGCAAGCTATATCTCGATGGGAGGTCAGAAAAAAAAGGGGGAGAAGCGAATTACAAGTATGTTTTAAATAAGATAAATAATGGTATGAATAAGGCCCTTTCTGTTGAAATGGATGATTTACATGTAGAAACAATGGCTATTTCATTAATGGAAAATAAGATACACCTATTAGGTTTGTTTTCAGAAAAAAGTGTTGGCCAAGTCAAAGGTGGATGTAGCTTCTTGGTGGATTTAGAAACATTTAGAATTACTTCCAACACTCAAGCAGACTTACCAATTGAAGTTTTTGAAGAAATTTACGGTATTGGAAGAGCACAAAGAAAGCAGAAGAAGGAACTTTCAAATTTTAATATTGATTATTTACTAACTGATGACAACGGTAATACATATATCGTGGCAGAGGAATTTTACATAACGAGCTCTTATTCCTCGGGTAGCTTCATGGGCGGAGTCGGTGGTGGTGGATTCGGCGGATCCTCTTCAGTTCCGCACTATGACGATATTTTAATTTTAAAATTTAAAAGTTCAGGTGAATTGGAATGGGGAAGGGGTTTGTTTAAAAGGTCAAACGAGCACTCATACAATGCTTTTCTTAAAGATGGAAATATAAATATAATTTTGAATTCTGGTAAAGATTTGCTTGAAAAGGAAGATGGAAGAACTAAAATTTCGAAAGGATTTCTAGAATCGTCAGCACTTTATAGGTTCACATTTTCCAAAGAGGGATTAGAATCTAATCATAAGATTTTAGATTACAAAGAAGGTTATCGCTATCTGCCTGAAGTAGGAACTTATAGTAATAACAAATTCATAATGATGAGTTCTGGTAAAAGGCGAAAGCATTTTGCTATTTTGGATTAAAACCAAACTCTATTTTGGGCCATACCACAAATCATTAAAATTAAGGTGTACCCTACTCTGTACTTCGGGATTCTCGCCATTCTTGATAGAGTTCGCTTGCCTCTGGGTTGGCCTCGAAGAAAGCCCTGAAATGCCCTACCGCCTTTTCTTCTCCCTGCCCATAAGCTTCCTGCTTTATATCGGAGATTCGAGAAACCTTATACATGGAAAAGCCCAGCACCAAAATGATGCAGACCAACAGTCCACAAAATAGCTTTATCGCCCATTTCGGAATGGTCATGGACTTTTTGATATAGTAGACCACGTTCGCCATCAGTTTGTGTTGGTCTTGGATTGCCCTCTGTTGGTCATCATTGTAACGCCTTAAGATAAAATTAATGTCCTTGGTGTCGGGCTTGATCTTGTAGTTCATCAAAAAAGCTTGCATCTCTTCCAAGCGACTGACCGAGTTTTCGAATTCCTTTATTTCTTCGGTCAACAATTCTGCTATTTCATCTAATTTTGCCATAATCTTATATTTCCATTCCTAATCCAATTGTTTTCTTGACAGCCATTTTGATAACCCTTTTAGCAATAGTCGCGGCGATATTTGGAGATATGCCTACGGTTTTGCCAAGTAATTCTAGGCTATTGTCCTTCACTATCTTTTGGGAAACAGTTTTATCAAAACCGATTCGCTCTGCGATTCTTGCCATAGACATGGAACGGTGTACTTCACTTCCCTTTAAATTCTGTCCTTTGTATGCAAAGCGAAAGCCCTGCAATCGATTTGATTTATTGATACTTGGAATAGCTTCTACATTTCTTTGCTTCATGTACTTAATGTAATGGTCAAATTCTTTGGGTTTCATTACGGTGAGAACTTTTTCGTGAATTTGCCTTATTTCTTGTCGTACATTTTGAATCTGGCTCAACCTTTCTTGCTGTACCTCACGAACCGTGGTCAATCCCATTTGCTGAGCCACTTTTTCTGCGGCCTGTTGGCTTCTTTTACCTATAAAGTTGTCTTTGTAAGCCTTGCCATCAAAACCGATACGATTCACATATAAATGGATGTGCAAATGACCTTTATCCCGATGCACGAATGCAATCGCCTGTCGTTCTTGTAATTTCATTTCCTTTACAAACCGTTGTATGATTTCTGTAAGTTGTTTGTCCTTCAATTCTTGACCATCTTTTATGGTAGGGCTCAGTACAAAACTCATCGTATTCTTTTTGCATTTCTGGTTCTGTGTTTGAATTATTTTGAACTCTTGAGTAATCTCTTTTGGGTTATCGCCTGCCAAATGTTCTCGAAAGATTACTTCGGCCTCTTTTTCCTTATCCCATCCGTAACCCATGGAAGCACCCGTGTGCGATATGGATTTTCCCATGCCTATCATTTCTTAAAGTTGTAAAGATGTTTCCGTATTTCATTAGCCAGCTCTACAACCTCTTCTGATAATTTTGGATTCCGCTTTTTGTACATATTTCCAATACGCTTAAAATTGACCTGATACCGGACCAGTAATTTATACACATCGATTTGTTCATCGGAAAACCGTTCGACAATCCGATGGTCGAAGGCGGCACGGCGACAATATTCGCTTATGGTAAGTCCGCTCTTTCTTGCTTTGATTTTGAGCAGCTTCTTCTCATAAATGGAACATCGAAATTGTACAAATTCCTTTTTCACTTTAGGTTTTTTTATCTTTTTCAATCGAAGGTTACTTTGATAAATCATATGTCAAAAACCCGTTTAACAATTCCCACTCTTTTGCGACCAACGGGAGCAAAAGCAAGATTTGTCATGACAATGACACATCTTGAATTCTCACTCAGACGTATTTTTACCGTTACATTCCGTTTCTTCTTTTTCTCCCTATCCACAACTCATTTACGTCTTTGTAATCTTTATATAAATAGGATTTATTGATGCAGTTTTTATGATTTTGCATCAACCATTCTGTTGCTTCCCGTCCAGCATTATCGTTGTCCAGATACAGTTTGACATCCTTGAACGATTCGATATACTTCATGGCCTTTTTAAGAAAGGACAGCGAGTTTAAAATGAGAAAGGACATGTTGTCGTGACAGAAATTTGTGACCGTTAAAAAATCGAACATTCCTTCCGTTACGACTAACTGTGTACATCCCTTATATAAATAGGTAATGTCCTTTGGGGAGGAGGAACTCTTATAATACCTATTACGAAGTTCCCAACCACCAGAATCGTTTTGTAGTCCGATACCGAAATAATGATTTCCTTTTCTGGAGTAATGAACTTCCTTACAATACTTGTTTGCGGTTTCCAGGGTTATGTTTCGTTCCTTTAAGTAAACTTTCAGTCCGTAATGCCAAATAGGTTTGGCACTTTTGATTATCAATTTATCGTTGGATGGCGGCACAAAAGGTTGCGGGTGAAAAGAAAAAGAGGATGGTACGTCCGACAAGAAGTCGAGCGCGTCCGAAAGACGGCAGTCGTAAAGCCGGACGACCAAATCCAGAACATTTCCTCCAAAACCTGCTCCATGGTCGAACCATAGGTTCTTGATTTTCGACACCTTGAAAGAGGCATGGGCCTCTGGCCGGAACGGGCTTAGGAACCAAGCTTCTTTCTCCGTCTCCCTTTTGGGAAAGTGTCCTGCCTTTACCATCGTTAAAACGATGCAAACGGCACGGACTTTTTCCCATCTTATCGGTTTCCTTTTCATCTGCGCTTTTTATTAAAGGTGTAGTTTAACGCTTCCGTTTCTATTTCCGACTTAGATTTCCTGCCGTTTTGTAAAAGCCACGTATTGAGTTTGGCCCTCTCGAAGAACAGCATCTTGCCATTGGGTTTTGAATGTGGGATATTTCCGGATGCTGTCAATTTATACAAATAGCTTCTCGATATTCCGGTATAGTCGCAGGTTTCCTCAAAGGTGAGTACCTCCTTATTGGCTATTAAAAGGCGTTCCAAACGATCAAGTCGTTCGAGGATTAAATAATTGTCCATTTGTTTCTTTTTAGGGTTACGAAATGAACAAAAGCGCTTTTGTTTTCTTATGAAGAATTCTTGAGATAAAGGTAAGGCAAAGGAAGGGGCTAAACCATGCAATTCGATTTTTGTTATTCACAAAAAGCTGATATACAATAAGTTATATCAAATGAATTCAAATGAAACTATATATAATGTGGTGATTTAGATTTGGTTTCAAATGGATTCAAATGGTGTCATTTGATTTTTGTTAAAAATCGAAGAATTTTGAGTTATCAACAATTTAAAATAGTTAAATATGAAAATTCCGGTTTAGAAAAGGTCGACTGTATTGCTTTAAAGGCAGTTTATAATATAGTTATTATTTCAAGAAACTTCCCATTATTATGAAGAATGCTGTCCTTTTAATCGTTGGTTATTCGATACAACTTCAAGAACTGTAAGGCCAGAATCAAAAAGTCCTTTTTTTTGGTTTTTGATAAACTATATATTCCTTGGAGTTTAGTCTCCCTCGCTCAAGGAGAAACTACCATCTCCATTGAATGAGGTTAGGGTTATCGTTACACTCCAAATACCGGAAGTACCAGCTGAAGTCACTCCAGAAAAAGAATCTGGCTCAGTGGCTCCATTCAAGCTACGGTCCAGGACAGTTTCCCCATCGGCATCCCTTACCACCATGTTAAAGAACCCTCCCGCAGTGGCCGTAATATCCGCATTGTAGTCCGCCCTGCTCAAATTGTTCTGCCATACAAATGTACGGGTGGCACTTCCACCGTTTCCTTCAAAGTCGCCATCAACGTCACCATTGAAATCATCACCATCGTCGAAAAGAACCGTACCGTTCACCCTCACATGGACCGTGGTATCGTTGTCGTCATTGCTGCAAGCAACAAAAGCGGTAACAGCTGATACGACGATAATGGTAAATAAAAAGTTTTTAAGTCTTATGATATTGACATTATTTTATTAGCCTATACAACTACAATAACGTTAAAACCCTACTTTCTTATTTTTGGTAATAGGTGCTATAGGTTTTATTATTTGTTTAAATCATTGATGAAGCCAAACAGATGGGTACCTCCAAGCTGATAATAGGTTTTTATGAAGTAGAATAGACGTGATGCCATATTGCAACAAAATCTCTGTAACCTGCGATGTTCCATATAATTTGGTTGATAGTAAAAACAAAAAAGCCCCATGATAGGGCTTTTTATATTTTGCAATTAAATTTCTGGATTTAGTTGCCTTGGCTCAATGAGAAACTTCCATCCCCATTAAAAGAACCAACGGTTATCGTCACAGACCATACCCCAGAGGTTCCTGGATCGGTCACACCTGAAAAAGAATCAGGTTCAACCGCACCATTCAACGCCCTATTCAGCACTGTATTGCCATCTGCATCGAGTACCACCATGGTAAAGGTGCCATCCGTACTAGAGGTAATATCAGCATTGTAGTCCGCAGTGGTAAGGTTGTTCAACCAAACAAACGTTCTGGTCACACTTCCACCATTGCCGGTAAAATCACCGTCAACGTCTCCGTTGAAATCATCACCATCGTCGAACAGCACAGTACCATTGACACTTACTTGGGCCATAGTCTCATCATCATCGTTGCTACATCCAACAAAAGCAGTAGTAGCTGCAACGGTGAGAATTGTAAAAAATAAATTTGTAAATTTCATAACATTTATAAGATTTGATTATTTAGGTTTAATAACAATCTTAACGAGATAAACCCTACTTTATTGTCGCCTTTTATTTGGCTAACTAGCAATTGCTGGTTATATTTCCCCTTATGCATGAAGGCCTATGGCAGCAAATTTTAAAAGTATATAATTGTTTTCTATAAGGGCCGTTTATTCAAACTATTTTAGAAAATGAGTGAAGTATTTTTAATTGTTCTTTTGCGAAACCGTTGAAACAAGCATAATAAATCCTTTATTTAGACTTTTTCTTCAAAATTACACCCTCAACAATTCCAATAAAATCAAGTATACTATCAAAATTATTATGTTCAACCTATTGTTGCGGTGTACTATCCACAAAGGTTAAATATTTAAAGAGATTATGCTTCTCTAAATTTATTTGAAGTAATAATGTACGTGATTGAACTTAACCAAATCTTTGAAACCATGATCATCTCCATTTACACAACATGTAATACCGATTTCACATCTTTTATTGTGGTGGAGAATGCTGCTTACCTACTTTGTCGATGATTTAACCCAATAGATTCCCCCTTATGAAATTAAGAAGTATAATTGTAGACGATTCGTATATGCAGCGAATGGCCGTTGCCAAATTAGTGAACGATCATCCGAACCTAGTACTGGTCGCGGAATACAACAATGCTATGGAAGCAATAAACGGCATCAAGAACAATGAGATCGATCTTATTTTACTGGATGTTGAAATGCCGATTTTCAATGGTTTCGATCTTTTGGAGTCTTTAAACAACGGACCACAGGTGATTTTGATTACCGGCAAACCGGATTACGCACTTAAGGCCTTTGATTACGACGTAACGGATTACCTTCATAAACCCATCAACTTTGCCCGTTTTAATGCTTCTATTAAGAGAGTAGTAGCCAAATATGAGCAGATATATAAAGTGAACGAGGATGAGGAGCATATCTTCGTAAAAAGCAACCTGAAAAAACGTAAAGTTGTTCTTAACGACATAAAATGGATCGAAGCCCTTGGCGACTATATTAAATTGGTAACGAATGAAGCTAATATCGTCGTACTATCCACCATGAAATCCTTCGAACAAAAGTTGCCGGAGGATAAATTCCTGAGGATTCACAAATCCTATATCGTGAATCTGGAAAAGGTCGAGAAGTTCAATAGTAAAAATGTTGAAGTTCAGGGAAGACAGATACCATTGAGCAGAAACAAAAAAACGGTATTGGTGGATGCGCTGAATGGCTTTCAGCTGTAGCTAAAATTCAGAATTGAAGGAATAAAAAAGAAGAACGTTAAATTCCCGAAAAACGGCCGTTTTAAGTGACGGTTTTCCCAAAACCTAAAATCTAAGCCCACAGTGTCCCTTTTCTGGTCTTTTTTAGTATTCTCGTTAATTAACCTTTTGTAGGAAATTTGATGAGCCGAAATAACCTGAAGATAACTCTATTAAATATCCAGATTTAACTCAGGAATTAAATTTGCTGCCTCCCTCATTTTTTCATCAATGATTTTCGTGTAAATTTCCGTGGTTCGTATTTCACGATGCCCCAAACGTTTTGATACCGTGTAAATATCGGCTCCGTTTTCAAGTAGTAATACTGCGTTAGTATGCCTTGCGCTATGAAATGTAATATGTTTGGTAATCCCCGCCTTCATGCACCATCTTAGAATTTCTGTGTTGTAGACTGCACCATATTTTAGTCCTTTGAATACTCGGTCGCTTTCATTAGCCCTTTTCCCTAAAAGGTTTCTTGATTGCTTAGAAACATATAAGTATTCAAGCCCGTCTGTTTTCTTTTGCCTAAATATAATTCGTGAACCCGTATCTTCATCCCGTACCTCAGACCATCGTAACTTATCTATATCGCTCCATCGCAATCCTGTTAGGCAGCTAAATATGAACGCGTTTTTTAATACAGGATATTTGCATTTCGCTTGTGTCAATGATTGTAATTCGGAATAGGTTAGATATTCCCTTGTTGATTCGCCCTGCTCAAAACCTTTAACTGAACGCAGTACATTTTCTTCCAAATAGTTTTCGGTATAGGCTTCTCGTAAGGCTGCTTTAAATTTATTGAAATAGGTGTATTTCGAATTTTGTGATAGGGGAGTGCCACTTTTGGTTTTTGCCTGAGAATTTAAATATCGTTTAAAACCTTTTACGAATTCGGCGTCAATATCCTTTAATTGCTTGTGAGGAGGACAATACTTTTCAATATGCTTTTGAGCTGCATCCCAATTACTATAATTTGCTTTGGTTTCAAAACGGTCTTCTTTAAGACTTTTGTAATAGTCCATAAAGGTTATCTGACCCTTTTTATCATTTTTTAGTTTGAACTTACCTTGATAAAATTCTGCTTTACGAATGGCAAGGATTTTTTCGGCCAAAGTATAGATTTCTTTATTTTTTCTTTTGTCTTCAGATGTGGTTGGATTTTCTAAAGGATAGAGTTTTAAATATTCAAAATCACGGTCATATTTGTTTACACCGTTTTTGTCAATATAATGTCCTTTGTAGAATTCTAAAAAGAGACTAAGTTTTCCGTTTTTAATCTTTTTACTCTTGAGACTTATTTTCATAACCGAGGTGAAATTTTTTCACCTCGAGGACTAAAATATCATCCGAGGTGAAAATTAGGTGAAATAAATGTATGAAAATAGGAGATTATGAGAAAGAGAAAAGAAAAATACTTTTCAACAACTTATTGATTTACAGTCATATGAAACCAAATAGAACCATATGAGACCAAATGAAATACTTATTTATTTGCCGATGAAGTAAATAATATTAATTCTCACAGGTATAAATAAATGCTAACCTTTATATGGTTATGATTGAGGACTTTGAGATACTTCCAAGAATCAAAAAGGATAAGTTATTAAAAAATATAAATCAAATTTTTTAGAGTTTAATTAAGGACGGACATATTACAACAACTTAGTAGGTTCTTTCTCGGCAGCGCAGTAGACTAGAAGATGTTATTTTATGTTAAGAATTTAACTCCAAACTGAATAATAAGGATAAGAAAGTCGATGGGTAACTTTTGATTTTAAAATGCTTTAAAATTAAAAATGTTTATTAAAAAAATTCTAAATAAAGGATTAATTAGGGCATTATGAGTAATTCCTTGAATTGAATTAAATAATGAGCAAGTTGATGATTTAAGCCGATTTCCCATTTCGGGAAATTTTAACAATTATTATTTCCCATAACGGGAAATAATAAATATATTTGTATCAAGGTATTTATCTTAATCATGAGAATATATTCGAAAAGCACTTTAATTGAATTCTGGAAAAAGAACCCAAAAGCGGAAAAACAGTTAAGGGCTTTTTACAGTATTATCAAGAACACTGAGTTTAAAAATTCTAACGAAGTGATAGCATTGTTCAACACTGCAGATGTGGTTAAGGATGGTAAAATAATATTCAATATTTGTCGTAACGATTTTAGATTGATCGTTAAATTCAATTATCAAAAACATGCGGCCTTTATAAGGTTTATTGGCACACATAAAGAGTATGATAAATTGGACATAGAAAGCCTTTAGTTAAATAATAACCTTTATAGTTCAAGCTATAACAAAAGACTGTTAGAGTTATGGAAATCAAAATTATCAAATCAGAAAATCAGTACAGACAGTATTTGGAACGATTCAATAAAATATTCGATGCAGAAGAAGGAACACCTGAATCTGATGAGTTCGACTTATTGGCATTAGTAATTGAAAAATATGAGAATGAAAATTATCATATAGAAGAGCCACATCCTTTGGAGGCTATCAGATTTATGATGGAGCAGAATGGAATCAGTGAAGGTGATTTAGGTAAAATTATAAATAGTAGGTCTCGGGTGTCCGAACTTTTCAGTGGAACTAGAAAATTGACCCTAAACCATATTAGGGCTATAAATAAAAGATTACACGTGCCAGCTGATATATTGATAAAGGATTACGATGTTGGAGAAATACATCACGGTTTGTCAGCCTAAAATATCAGTTAAACTATAAATTTATTTTTGATTGGTAAATAAAGGACTATCGTGTAAAGTTCAAATAAAGGATCCTATAAATTGCCCTTTTATCCATTAATTCAATAGT
>TARA_R110001606_G_scaffold4607_1_pt1 | contig 19465 bp, 10 predicted proteins | sample TARA_R110001606 | Tara Oceans TARA_R110001606 (sample SAMEA4398315) | marine metagenome | biome: Polar Biome; feature: [SRF] surface water layer (ENVO:00010504); material: water (ENVO:00002006), including particulate matter (ENVO:01000060) such as... | depth 5 m | reverse complement strand
ACCCAATAACCTTAACAAACACACCCTTAAGTAGTGACGCTAGAACCGTTGGTGTTTTTGAGGATGGTGCCAATGAAACTTTATATTGGTTTGTGCATGATCCAAGTTTTTCTTTAGGCGACACGGGAAAGCTAGATATGATTTTATCTTTAAATGTTTTATCTGGACAACTAGTATATCACGTTATTAGTATAGATGATGGAGGCGGGGAAAACACAACATTAAATTTTAACTCACAACACTTAATAACAGGTACTGATAAGGTCGGTGATTTGTTATTTTTTACCGATTATTTAAACCCACCAAGATTTATAAATGTAAATAATGCATATGGTGAGCCAGTAGCATTTTCACCAACTCGCTTTAATCCAACAGGAGTGACGGCATTTGTATTTACAGCGGGTACAACACAAATAGGAACTGTCACAAACATTGGCTTTCATCAAGGAACAATTATTGGATGTCCAACCCCTTTTGGTGCAATTGGAGTAGGCGTTGCTCCTACAACCACACAAATAAATTTACCAGGCACGGGATGTTATAATCCTCAATCTTTGGGTGCTTTTGTAACTCAGTTTCCTACTACTCCGGGCTATGGAATTCAAGGGGTAAATAATGCTAGTCAATTTGCGCTCACAATGTTTATAGTTAATTCAGGATCACAAACATCAGCAACACTAGGGTTAATCATGTCTTCAGGGTCTGGGACACCAGGGTCGGGAACTATAAGTGGTAATATTACTGGTAGTGATGGATCGTCTGGAACATATCAATGTTCCTATTCCACACCATTCTTACAATATGTTGATGAGGCAGGTCTAGGACAAAATCCAGAATCAAATGGTCCTTTATTCATAACAGGAGTAACAATTACAGACGGAATAACTTATACTTTAACACTTTAGTATGTCATATATAGATCAATTTAGCGCTGAAAGCATACTGGTTATTAAAAAACCACCAGTAACTGCGCCTACCATTGTGACAAGAACAGCAGCTCAAGGAAGTGTTTTTCTTGAAGATAGATTTATTTGTTTTGCTTATCGTTATGAGTATCAGAATGGAGAGTTTTCAGCTACTTCACAGTTTAGTCCACCAGCTTTTACTTCAGGAATCTATAGGTTTAGTGAGTCAAGTTTTCTAAATGAGGGAATGTTAAACACAGCGAATGTAGTTGAAGTAACATTTGACACAGGAGGCCCATTAGTTGTAGCAGTTCAACTTTTGTATAAAGACATGGGCGATGGCACTATTAAGGTAATTGAAACATTAGACAAAGCAGAGCAGGGATTAGGAGATAATAATTTATATACATTTACTTTTGATGACCAAAAAATATTTACGGTTTTACCTGAATATGAAATATTAAGGTTATATGACAATGTGCCTCTGAAAGCACAAGCGCAAACTTTAATGGGAAATCGTTTGGTTTATGGAAATTACTTTGAAGGATATAACCTAAAGGATAGGCAAAATAATGCTGTGAATTTTACTTATAATTTAGATTTAAATTTTAATGAAGTAAGCGAAACATTCTTAGACGATACTGTAGGAGACGGAGTTTATTCTTTTGGTCAAACTGGAACTATCACAAACTCTATATTTAATATTGATTTAAGTGGTTTGCCTTTAACAATAGGATCGACAATATCATGGAACATATCCTTTACACACTTTTCGTTTTACGCTGCTTCAGGTACAGAACCTAATGTTTTATCGCCAGTCACAGAGATCGGTTTTTCTTATACACTTGCTAGAAATTATACTACTGTTTTCGATTTAGCAACTGACCCTAATTTTGTGTCAAGCATTGGAAACTCAGTAAACGTACAGACAGTTGCGAATTCTTGCAATGGTTTTACATTTAGTGACGATTTCAATTGTTCTTTGCCTGCGCAACTAGGAAGTTTTATAAAAACAGAAAGCGGTGTAGATTCTGCACCTCAAGGTTTTAATATTATCACGAGTACTAATTCATCTGTAATAGGTCTGCAATTGCTCGCAATGAAATGGGTTAGTGGAACTGACATTACTTATGAGTACTTTCAAGTTCTTACTGTGCAATCTACTATTAGAACAACCAATAATAATCTTAGCCTTCATAGCAATAGAGATTATGAGATAGGAATTATTTATATGGATGATTTTAATAGATCCTCTACAGCTTTGGTAAGTCCTTTTAACACCACTAGTATACCTTGTCAAAATTCTGTTTTTATTAATAGCATTACAGTTAATATTCCTGGAGGTCAAGCGGGAGGACCGCCTGCACAAGTTGCTCCTTATTGGGCGACGCGTTATAAGTTTTGCATTAAATCAAGTAAGTCCACTTATGATACAATTTATGTTTCTAACTTTGTAAGAGAAGATAATGAAGTACCCATTTATTTTTTACTTGAAGGGGAAAACGCAAATAAAGTAGAAGAAGGAGATAGGTTAATAGTTAAAAGAGATACTTCAGGTGCTTTAGGTCAATGCGCAACTGCTGTAGTTTTAGAGAAAGCAACCCAATTGAAAGGTTTTGTCTCCTATACGAATCCATTAGACAGTTCGCAAACTATAGAAGCTCCACCAGGAACATACATGAAAATGTTTCCTTCAAACTTTGGTGTATCAAATTTTATAAATCCCACTATTACGTATGGGACTCTTCAGGATAGTGAGGTTAAAAATAATGATTACCCAAAAATATTTTATCCAGTAACAATACCAAATCCATCGGGCAGTGGAGCTACTGCAAATTTAGATTATAGCATACCAGTTGGTAGTTCTATAAAAATAAGAATCTTTTCATATAGGTTTGGTGGTAAATCTGATGCACTAAATTGCCCTGCAAAATTATGGCGATATTCACAAGACCTTATAGCTAGCGCAAATTATGATAATTTTAAAGATTTTTTTGATGGTCAAGGATTAGGAACTTTAAATACTGGGGTAATACAAAAAAACTCTGAATATCAGGCAGGAGATTTGAGTGAAGGTGAAGATTTTGACACTGGAACTAATATTCAGTATGACAATACCACAAAGCAGCTTACTAGGAATCCTGTTAACGGTGATTTACCTCAGTTAGAAGAATTCTTTTACTTTAGATTTATTGAAAACACAGCAACAGGAGAAAAGTTTTTGGGAATTAGTGGATCAAGAGAATGCCCCTTTAGAGGTGAGTCAACTCTTGCTGTTGAAATTGAAGTTGTTAGAGCTACTTCTTCGGTTGTTTTTGAAACACAACCTGCTGACGCTTTACCAGATGTGTGGTTTGAAAATGACAAATCTTTTGCTCTAGATTCTTTAGGTCAACATTTAGGAAGTGATCAGAATCAAATTATAGATTTTAATAATTCAGGTTTAGTAACTGCTCAAGACGCCATTATAAGCACAGGGTTTTCTAATTGTATAGCGTTTGGTGACGGAATAGAAAGCTACAAAATTAGAGATTCTATTTTAGGTAGAACATTAACTTTTGGTAATCGAACAACAACAACCTCAGCTCAAGTATATAAAGAAGCACATCGATTTGCTGACTTAACATACAGCGGAATATTTAATGATGAGAGCAATGTAAATAAATTAAATGAGTTCAACTTAGGGCTAGCAAATTTTAACCCACTAGAGGATTCGTTTGGTCCTATTAGAAAGCTATACGCAAGACGTACTGACATTCTTACACTACAAGAAGACAGAATATCTTATGTGCCCGTAGGAAAAGATTTGTTAACAGACGCATCTGGTGGGGGAACTCTTATAAGTGTACCTCAAGTTTTAGGTGTTCAAATAGCAAGAGACGAAGAGTATGGCATAAGTAATAATCCAGAAAGTTTTGCTGTGTGGGGATTTGACAAATATTTTGTTGACTCAAAAAGGGGATCGGTAATTAGATTAAGAGGAGGATCAGGTGGAGTTGAAGAGCTTACGGTAATATCAGAAACAGGTATGCGTAGTTGGTTTAGAGACTTCTTTTTAAATTCTTTAGGAACTCAAAAGCTAGGAGGTTTCGACCCTTATACCAACGAGTTTGTGTTAGCTGGAAACTTACAGAATACTTTTGACTTTAAAACATGCTTGGCGTGTAATGTCTCTGAAAACCTACTAATAGAGCCAGGTAAAAGAAATATATACTGTGTAAATGTGGGTCAAGATGTAGGGCAAGTTACTGTAACCTATATAATACCTAATGCATCTGAGGATGATATTATAACTGAAGCATTCACACCAGCTGGAGGTTTACAAATAATGGAAACAGAATCTGGATTATCTCCTATCGTAACTCAAGATACTAACACTGGTGTTGGCTATACATTTAATGCTTATTACAATGGAGTAAAATATACAAGCGGATTGGTTTTTGTAAGTGGAACTATTACAATTCCTAAAAACATTGTAAGCCAAACTGAAGTAACAATAGAGGCATCAACATCAGCGCCAATTTCAGATACTGCAGAGGTAACTGTTAGTTGTCCAATTCAAAATCTAGTGACAGTTTATAATATAGCTATAACAAATAATGATGACGCACTAAAAACCATTCATAATGAATATCGATGGACGGATAATGTATATAGCTCACCTATACAAACAAACTTAGTAACCTTCAAAGGGGGCATTAACCCTGTGATTTCACAGTATTATACTCTTCAGGGGGCTCTTGGCTCAAGTTCTGTGCCAGATGAAGGCTCTGTAGTTAGCATTATAAGCAATAGGTTTCCTAATGACACGTTTAACTTTAATACTATGGTTAATAAGTTTCGTTTTCTTAGAAGTGCTACCGTGTATAGTAATACAGCTGCAGATATAGATGCTTTAGTTTCCGCAGCAGCGGAGGCTACTCCTATAAGTGCAGCGGGAGCATCTTTCTTCGCTACTTTTCAAATGCCAAATATGACTGCGGCAAATAACAATTTATATTTAATATGGGATTATAGAACTACTACGGCAATAACTTTATGTCAAAATCTTACCGATACGGGAGAGTTAGCACAATATAACGCATGTTGTTCGTGTTCTCCGCCTGTTCCAACAACCCCATGTACTCAACCTGTTTCATATGGAGGAGCAGTAAACTATCCAGATAGTAAAAGAATAGAACTAGGAACTGATACGGGAACTGTTACTATAAATTTTGACGCGTTATCCGTTCCAGATAGAATGATTGTGAAATTTGACGGCTCTGTAGTAATTGATAGTCAATATCAAGGTAATATTGATAATATTGCTGAGTTACATGCTACATTATCAGGAATAAACCCTGAAACACTTAACCCTTATATAGAACCGATTTCAGGTAATGCTTACACCCCGAACGGAACCGCGGTATTGCCTACACAAGCAAACCTTGGTTTTGTAAATGATCAGGGTCAAAGGACTTTTACTTTTATTAAAAACACTGCAACCACGTTTTGTGAAATTGATGTTTACGGTCCCTTACCGACGACAAGATATCAAATCACTCCTTCGTGTCCAGAATAAAATAAATACTCATGGCAGAACTAGCTTTTTTTATTGACGCACCAACTTTTACAAATGCAACCGCTATATACTCTGATAGTGCGTTAACTGTTTTATCTCCAGATGGATATTACTCAGATGGCGCGGTATCAAGACAATTAATAAATGGCACACTAGGCGCTTCAGTTACGTGTTCAGCATGTTCGGGACCTCCTGGAGGATCTGCTAATTATATTATAACACAAAATATAAATAACACTATAATTGGAGATCCATTAGATTATACTTTGTCTGGCACAGGTGTCGATGTAAATAATCCGGGGGGGTCTGTTACTCAGCAGGGAACAATAAATACGCCTTATAATTTTATAATTACAGCAGTACCTAATGCTGGAAAAAAATTTAGTTCTTCAAGTCCATTTGCGGCCACTAATCCAAATGGTAATATTGGTAACGTAGACAAAACAGTTACCAACACTTTAAGCGGCACATTGATAAATATAGGTACAGAGAAATCAACTACATTCTATAGATTAGACGGATGTGGAGGATCAAATGGAGAGTTCCCAACGGGAGGTTGGATAGAGCGTACGGTAGCTGACAAACCTGTTGCAGGTCAAAGATATATAGCAAGCAATGTTGAACCGTCGCAATATTTTGTTTTTAACGAAGCTACTACTCCTCAAAATAATATACCTGTTTCCGACCAGTTAGAAGGATTTGGAGGAAGAGGATTGGTACTAGAAAAAATAGATGGAGAAACAGGATGTCCAACTGAGAACGTAGTCAACACCATATCAGTAGAGCTAACCAAATGTAGTGACGGTACTAGTGATTACTATTTCAATATTCCATCAGGGATAATATTTTTAACAGGTACGCGCGTTACAAATAATAATGGCGCAACTATATACACAATGGGAACAATATTATTTAATCAATCTCAATTTGTAGGAAAAACGCAATTAACAAATGTTAAATATATTAACGCACAGGGCGTAGTAGAAGGAGATCCGAATTTTACGGCGCCAGTTATTGGATGCCCAGGAGCTATAATATTTTATAGTTTAAAAAGTTGCACTGATTTTTACGCATCTAGGCGCGTGACTTCACAAACAGTAGATGATCCTTTATTTTCTTTAGGTAGTGCAACAAGCACTCAGAATGGAAGTGGTAGTGTTTATCAAGGTAAGGATGGTGAGTGTTATGAATTAGAGGCTTTAGTTACAAACCCTGCTCCTTATATAAGCAGCACCAAACCTGCAGTTAAATTAACTGATTTTTTAGGGAATGATTGTGCGGCTTGTGGACAACAAGTATAATATTTATTATATTTGATTATAAAATCAAATCTAATGTATTCTATATTTGTACAGATAGCTAGCTATCGAGATCCTGAATTAGTACCCACTCTTCATAGTTTAATAGACAATGCTAAGAGTCCAGAACTTCTAACTATATGTGTTGCTCATCAGCATAGTGATGACGACCCATGGGATACACTAGATGATTTTAAAGATGATTCAAGATTTATAATCATTGACATACCACATGCTCAATCGAGAGGCACTTGTTGGGCACGTAACCAAATTCAACAGCATTATACAAATCAATATTTTACTCTTCAAATAGACTCACATCATAGGTTTGCTAAAAACTGGGATGAGACTTGTGTAAATATGTTTAATAATTTGCAAGCAAAGGGACACCCAAGACCTCTTATAACGGCGTACTTACCTTCTTATGTACCAGATAATGACCCTGAAAAAAGAAGCAAGAATGCTTGGGGTATGGCATTTGACAGGTTTACCCCTAGCGGAATGGTATTTTTTAAACCTTATTATTTAGAAAAAGAAATAGTAGAACCATTACCTGCTAGATTTTATTCAGGACATTTTACTTTTACTATAGGTGATTTTTGCAGAGAGGTACCACACGATCCGAATCTTTATTTTCATGGAGAAGAGATAAGCATATCAGCAAGAGCTCACAGTTGGGGATACGACATGTTCCATCCCAACAAGATAATAGCTTGGCACGAGTATACAAGAGAAGGCAGATCAAAGCATTGGGATGATAATGCTAATTGGACTAAGCAAGATGAATCCTCACAATCAAGGGTAAGGAATTTATTAAAAATAGATAATCAACAATGTACCCCATGCGCTCAAAAAGCATTGAAAGGTTTTAATATGGGACCCACTAGGACACTATCTAGTTATGAAGAGTACTCAGGCATTAACTTTAAAGAAAGAAGCGTACAACAAGCCACATTAGATAACGAATTGCCGGGTTATAGAGATGATGCCTATCATAAAGTATTTAAATATAAAATATCTGTTGACTTAAAAGAAGATGATTATAGTTTTATAGCTGTAATATATGAAGACCAGCTGGGAGCTCAGATCAACAGGGTAGATTTGTTGGATTATGAAATAGAAAATTTGTTAAAGCAAAAAGAAATACACAGCGAATTTATCGGACAGACACCTTACAAATATATTGTATGGCCTTACACTAAAGAAGAAGGGTGGGGAGATAGAATAGAAGGGTTGGTTACATAACTTTTATTCATACTAAATAAAATTGTAAATTTGTAATTATAATTTATATATGAGTTACTTAAGTTGCACAGCAGTTGTTAGAACAGGATCTACTACACAGAACATAACACAGTATCAAGGAGCAGATGGTATTGTATATAACGTAGCAAACCGAGAGGTAATAACAGTACCCAACAATTTAACCTTATCGGCAGGCTTGGCTCCTTACATTCAAAGCACTTGGATAAGCGGGTCAGGTTCGGTTACAACTACTGGTGTAATATTAGATTCTTTAGGCAATGAAGTGGTAAGGTTTTATCCAGCTGCCATTATAACTCCTGCCGCAAGCTTTTCTTCCCAGCAGTTTTATTTCCCGCCAAACCCAACGTCACCTTTTGTTTCGGGAGAGTACACCCTATTAACTTTTGATCTTTTAATTAATGATCCTGCAGGTCGTACTAAAGGCTCTGGACGTATTTGCATAGGAGGAACACCGATAACGCCTACGCCTACGCCTACGTTTGTACCAACTCTTACTCCTACGGCAACACCAGTGCCTCCTACACCTACACCTACCGCAACACCTATACCATAATTATCGTATATTTGTTTTAATAAACTTTTTTATTTTGGCACAGATACCTTCATCCCCGAATCCCATTGCTACACCACAAACACCTACGGGTGAACTCTATACTTTAACATACAGCAATAGCGTACAAGGATGGCCTTCTTTTTATTCATATAATCCTGACTACATGGTTGGCATGAATAATTATTTTTACTCTTTTTCAGGGGGCAATCTTTATAGACACAACACTAACAATAGTAGAAATAACTTTTACGGCGAACAGTTTAATTGTAATATCACAACCGTTATCAATGAGGCGCCTTTAGACAACAAACTTTTTAAAACCTTAAGCCTAGAGTCTGACTCACCTTGGAGCGCTAGCTTAAATACAGACATGGGCAACCAAGCTTTTATAAACAGCACGTGGTTTGAATTAAAAGAAGGTGCTTATTATGCGGCAATAAAAAACACCAATCAATCTCCAGCTACATTAAGAGACTTTGACTTTAGATCTGTAAATGGTATCGGTAATACTACAGGCTTCACAATGACTAACCCTCGTGTGTTTTCATTTACCGTACCTATAGACTCAATTATAAGCATTGGAGACTTCTTATATTACTTGAACGAGTTTAATAACTCCCCTTCATTAGCAGGTGTAATAACCGCTAAAAACGCAACTTCAATAACAGTAGACAGTACTATCCCAGGGGCTACTAATCCAACAACAAATACCCCTTTAATGATGGCTATTAAAAATTCAATAGCAGAGTCACATGGTATCTTGGGTCACTACGCTTTGATGACCTTAGAAAACATTGGTCCAGCTAGAGCAGAGCTCTTTGCTGTAGAGTCACAGTTAATGAAAAGCTATCCGTAAAAATTAGTATCTTTGTTAGAGTATGGAGTTTAATATTCGCAAACTAAATTCTACTGACTACGACAATATATTAGTTGAGTGGTGGAAAGACTGGGGCTGGGATGCCCCAGCAAAAGATTTTTTACCAGATGATGGTGAAGGTGGTTTGATGGTATTAGATGAAGACGTCCCTGTTTGCGCAGGGTTTATATATATAACTAATTCAAAAGTAGCTTGGGTGGACTGGATCATATCAAATAAAAATTATACCAAGAAAAAACACGAAGCTGTTCATCTTTTAGTTGAGTCTCTTACTAATACTTGTAAGAACAACGGAAACAAATACACATATGCTCTTATCAAACACGACGGCCTTATAAAAACATATGAGGATCTAGGATATACAAGGGGAGATACATACACACAAGAAATGATTAAAGCATTTTAATATGGCAATAATATCAGGCACAGCTATAGCAGGCGCTGCAATAACGGCAAGTACAATAGCTTCAGGAGCAGCTTTTGCAGCATCAGCAGCAGGTACGGCTATTAGTTTAAGCAAAGCAAGTAAACAACGGAAGGCTCAAGCAGAGGCAGAAGACGAAGCTGATAAAGCTTTAGCAGCAGCTCGTGAGAAGCTAGAAGTAAATTATTTAAAAGGTTTGTCTATACAGAAAGAACCTTATGAACTAGCTAGAGAGGCTGGGCTCTCAGGTTTATCACAAATTGTTCAAGCAGGGCAAGAGGGTGAGCAAAGGGGCGCAGCAGCTACCGCAGGAAGAGCAAACCTTTTTAATCAACAACAACAAGCGCAGGCTAGAACAGCAATGGGGCAAGAGCTACAAGGATTGCAGCGCGCTGGCGCCGCAGAAGATGCTAGACTACAAACGCAAAGAGTTAATTTAGATACAGAAGAAGCTAGAAGCGAAACGGCAAGGGGGCAACAATTAGGAATAGAAGCCGCTAATTCACAAAATCAGGCAATGGCTAATATCGCCAACATGGCAAGTGTAGCGGGTAATGAATTGCCCCCGTATTTAGGTAAAAAAACCCCAGATATGAAAACATTACCGGGGGCAGATACATCGATTCAAGGCATGTTAACTGCTTACAACCCAAGGTATGGAAGGCAATTTGGAGACCCTCAACAAGGACTTTTTCAACCTATATTTCCACAAATGGAGTTGCCGTCTTCAAACTTTAATATAGATGCGCTTTCATCAACACCTAATTTTAATATTTTTCTAAGAAATTAATAATGGCAATAGGATATCAGTTACTTGGAAAACCAGTTGAAGGCTTAGATACTTCTGTATTTACTACTTTGTCAGCAAATCTTTTAGCTCAAGAAAAAGAAAGGGAAACGCAAAGGCAAGCTTGGAAAACAGAGCAAGACGCTTTACGTAAAACGCAAAGAGATATAACAGCAACCGCTAATCAAGATGCTAATCAATTTTTCGGAAAGTTTAGTCAGGGCATAATAGATCAGTCATTAGATTTGCAAAACCAGTTGGAAACAGGACAAATTAGATCTAGCGATTACACTGCTCAATGGAGAAATTTAAATCAAAGTAATGAGCAAATGATATCTGCGCAAAAAGGATACCAGGAGAAGGCTCAAAAGGTAGTGGAAAGTGTTGCTAATCAAACGGCTAGTGTAGGTCTAGCTCATAACTTTGCAGAGTTTAATAAAAGATTTCAGCCAGGTAAAATGTCTGTTGAAAAGGATGAGCGTGGAGGGTTGCGACTGTATAATTTAGAAACAGGACAAGAGGTTTCACCGTCTTACTTGAATGATTTAGTTAATACAGAATTACCAAAATTTGATTATACAACTGCAGCTACCACACTTGTTGACAGCTTTGGAAAAAGAGCTTTTACAGAGGCGGACGGTAGTTTTATTTCAGGGGCTATTTTTAATCCAGGTGATACATTTACTGCTGTACTTTCTAGCTTAAACCCTCAGGACATTGAAAAACTTATGAAGACTGAAGCTGAGTCAATACTTGCGGGTTCTCAAGCACCTACCGTTTCAATACTTCTTGATGGAAAAGGATATGAAACTGTATACAACAGAAGTGAATTAAAGAAAGGGGAAAACATATATAGAAAGCCTGATGGCACTTATGAATTTGCTGATGGAGATGAAGAGGTAGCTGAAGATTTTATGGCTGAACAACTAAGAAATGCATTACCAATTGAAATTAAAAAACCTAAAACAATTATACCTGACCCTAAAACCTCAACTCAAAAAGAAGCAGACAATAAAGCAATTCTATCATACGGCATAGCTTATGAGGTAGTGTTAGGAGGACCTAATGGTGAAGCTACTAAAAATCAAATAGTTGTAAATAATAAAGAGATAAGGAACATATATGAAAATAATGACGCTTTTGTTATTCAATATGACGATCCTCAAATAGAGGATGCAATTGTAGTTAAGATTAAAGATGCAGAAGGAAATTATAACTTGGAAGATACTGCAGTTTCACTTTATGAATCAGTTAACCCTAAGGGTACAGTAACAGATGCAAGAACAGCACGGGAAAATTATTTTAAAAGAAATGAAAAAGGAATAAAATCAGAGGACGAAACGCTATTGGGAGAAAGAGAGGCTTTTACTCCCTTAAACTCTACCCAAGTACAAACGACTAGACAAACTAGGGCAAAATCTACCATATATATCTCAGATGAAATAGACAAAATTACACCTGATGGGGATCAAGTTTCTAAGGTAAATACTATTATCAAGGATATACGTCTTCTTCCTGGCACACAACAAATAATGAATCAAATAAAAGTTAGTTCTGATAATAAAGGATTCGGAGGAGGAAAAGATCAATTAATTATTGAAATACCTAACGAGTTATTGCTTTTTGTTAAAGACCTAACCGGAGTAAAATATGATTCGGAAAACAAAATTAGTTTTGATTATGATGACAAAAAAGACAACGTAACGTTAACAAGTGTAGTAGATGGTATATTAGAAGGCATGTATGATATTTATAATAATACTAACACAAGCTTAAAGCCTAAGAAAGAAACAAAGCCTAAGAAAGAAACAAGGTCTATTGCTGAAATAGTGGAAGAAGATGGAGTAAGTTATTCAGAAGCACAAAAAATATTTAACGCAAAATAATATGTTTGAGGTAGATGAACTGTTTGATTTAACAAAAGAAGGGGCTTTTAATACCTTACAAGAATTTAAAGACTTTGCTGCAGCAGCAAGTCTAGAAGATATTTATTCTATATTAAAAACTGGTGCTTTTAAAACCCCTGAAGAGTTAGATTCTTTTTTAAAAAAAAAAGACGATGCGGAATTACAATTGCCGGGTGGTTCTTTGGAGCTACAAGAACTTGACACGAGTTCTCAGGATGAGATAATAGATAGTGAATTAGAGGAAGTTATTGTTCCATCACCGACAAGTGTAAGGGCCAAGACAAGACAATCAGATTTAGAAAGAATTGAAAACCAAGAAATACAACTAGAATCAAACGAACCATTACAACCTGTAGCAAAAAGTGTAAGGGCAGAAGTTCGTAAAAACGATATAGCTTCAATAGAACCTAGAAAAAAGAAAGACTCAGAGACAATAGAAAAGAAAAAAGCAGTCTTAGATTTAGCTTTAGTACTTCCTACTTTGCAATATGATAAGCTTGACTTGCAGAACCAAAGTTTTGTCTCTTCATTGTCAACTAAATTTGGAATTACTAATGAAGAACTTTTAGAAGAAGTAAAAGAAAAAAGAAATAGCACTGCTAAAGCTAGTAAGTTTCAAGCTTACAAAAATTTATTTAATCTTAGTGACGCAACAATAGGGGAAGGAATTCTTTCTATACCCTCTGCTTTGTTTGAATTTGGCGCTATGATTTCTGACCCTGTTAACAGAGCTCTTGGACTAAAGGAAACTAATTTAGAAGCATTTGAAGAAGCTTTAGGAACAAAAAAAGCCATTCAATCTTTGGTTGAAGAACAAGAATATAGAGAAAAACAATCCGCACTTTATCGTAAAGAGAATAAAATAGAAGGTGGATTATCGGAAAACTTTTTTGGAGAAGGAAACATTCAAGATGGGTTTTATTTGTTGGGGGAAAGTATAGCCGCTAGCATGCCAGTCACCCTTGGTATTATGGCAGCAGCGTTTTCTGGCGTAGGTATAATTCCTTTAGCAGTTGGAGCTACAGCCGTAATGACAGGACCAGAGCTAAGAAAACAAAAAGAAGAATTTCCAGAGCAATCCAAAGCAGAAAATGTATTAAAAGCTATTGGAATGGCTGGCTCTGAGATGGTGTTTAGCACCATTAGCCAGGGTACGTTAGGAAGAGTTTATAAAGATATAATATTTAGAGAAGGGGCTAAACAAGGAGTCAAGACTTTTAGAACTGGATTAATTAGTATGTACGAAACTGCCTTAAAAAAAACTGGTCCTCTTGCAGCAGGAACTGGTGAAGGTATAGAGGAGGTAGCGACACAAATTACTCAAAACCTTATTAACGGAAAGGCTGTGTTTCAAGGTGTACCCGATGCTTTCATAGCTGGAGTTGGTAGCGGTACAGCTTACGGAAGTCCTATTCTAGCCATAAAAGGAGGTAGAACTGTTAAAAAATATGTAAAAGAAGAAGTATTAAAAAATAATATAAGAACAAAATTAAAGCCTACTAAATACTCCGATATAGTAAACGCGTTTAATTCTACCGATATTAAGGAGATACAGTTTGATTTGTTAAGTTTAAAAGGAGCTAAAGAAATTTTAGAAAATGAATTAAAACGCAGAGTTGGTAGAGACGAAATGACTCAAGAAGATGCTGATAGAATTAATCAGAACTTCTTTGATGCTTCTACTTATGAGGCCAAGCTTAAGCCATTAGACTTAACACAATCACAACTAGTTCAAGCAACTAACTTATTAAAAGAAAAAGAATCTTTAGATAAAGTCATAAAACAAGTTGGTGATCCGAGTCTAACAAAAGCTCAACAAAATAGAGTTGATGAAATTAACCAAGAACTTGCTAAACTAGTCACTATAACTGAAACAATTAAAACCGAAAATGATGCCAATACAATCAAAAGCCCAGCTAAGGTACCTGAAGGCCAACAACCCGAAGTTGGCGGAACAGTGGTTGAAGGAGACAATCAACCCACAGAGCTTGCCGGAGAGACTACACAAGCCCAAGACGAAACGCCCCTCGAACCAACCCAAGAGAGCGAGATTGAAGCTGAAGTTTCACAGAGCGAGATAGACGATTTATTGAGTGAGATAGAGAGATCTGAAGACCAAGGCACCCTAGAGGAAAATATAGGGGAAAAAGCCTATATGAATGGTAAAGAAGGCATGATTAAGATTGATGATGATAATGCAAACACTATTGTTTTTGAAAATAATGATGAGATAATAAATTTGGGTCGATTAGATTTAGATGGATCAGTGTTAATTGCTGATAAAGATATTAGCTTAATTCCACCTGAAGGGATGGATGTTACAAAGTCAGGAGAAAGTTCCGATGTTGTAAGTTTAGATGGTGTAAAATATAAGTTTATAGGGAGGTCAAGAGATAAAAAAGGTAAGGCTGTTGTCAAATTAAAAGAGGAAGAGAGTGGTCTAATAAAAAGATTTGTTGGAGAAAAAGCAGAAAGAATACTAAAAGACCAAGCATTAAAAAAACCTAAAAAAAGAATTGATGTTGCAGACATAAAAGAAAAAAGAGAAAGTCAAGACCCCATGATGACTCAAGAAAGCTATGAGTCAAAAGCTTTGGAAGAAGTTATTGAATTAGAGAGACAGGCGAACGAGGAACTGTCAGCTTTTGAGCAAGAAGTATTAGATCGAGCTGCAGAACAAACCGAGAACACAGACTTAATCCAAATAGGAGAAAATATTTTTCAAGTTACGCAAAAACCTGATGGTAAAGTAACTGTTTCTCAAATGAGGATGGACGGAAAACTTGTGCCTGTATTCGATGAGAAGAAAAGAACAGAAGCAACAGAAAATTTTCAGAAAGAGAAAAGTGATAAAGAAAAAGCCTTAATTGAAGAGGCTGAAAATAAAATAGGTGAATATAAAAAAGAACAAGAAGATAAAATTATAAGCTTTCTAGACAAGGCTATTAAAGAAACCTCATCTCAAGGAAGAGCTTTCGATGCTACTTTAGGTTTGCCAATGTTTGTTGTTAATAGTTCTCTAAAGATAATTAAAGCATCTTATAAAGCGGGCAAGGCTTTATCGCAAGCTATTCAAGATGGAATTATACACTTGAAGAAACAAGGCTATGGAGTTAATGAGTTAGAGTATAAAAAGTTTGTGTTAAACAATTTAACAGATTCTAATAAAAAACCAAAGACACCTCCGTTACAAAAAAAAGACCCTGATGTAAAGGTTGATAAAAAAGATAAAACACAAAAATCTAAAACAAAGAAACAAGTAAACAAAGAATTAGAAAGAAAAAGAAAGCAAGCGAAAAAGAATATAAATTCTAAAATTGGTTCAGCTAAAGACCTTGGCCCAATATTGGAAGAATTGTTTTCAGTGGATAATTCTTTAATACCTGATGATAAGCTTTCTACATATAATAAATTGTTAGAATCCTTTGGAGAGAGAGCTAAAGTTCTTACTCTTCCAGAAGCAGGGACTGTGATGGAAGAAGCTACGGATATTTTATCAAACTTAAAAGAAGAAACGCCTAAGGAAAGTAAACCAAGAGCAAAGAAAGTAAAAGTCATTCCAGTTATTGCGGATATAGTAAAAAAGAAAGTTGACACAAGTAGAGTTCCCGAAGGACCAAGTAGAGACTTAGCTGATTATTTAAACAATCTTAGTGTAAGTGACATTGAAAGATTAATTACTGAAAAAGATGGAGAAAAAAATTATTCAGAAGTAAACAACTTAATAAAAGTTTTAAATAATATTTCTAAAGGTTATGATCAAACAAATCAAGCTGGTGAAATACAAAGAATTATAGAAGGATCTAAGAGTGCGGAAAAAATGCAAGATTCTGTATCTAAAATTAAATTTAAATTTTTATTACAATTTATAGAGAGGGGTGTAGCAAAGTTAAAATCTGCATTTACAGATAGATCTAAAATTTTAGAACAAATAAGAACTGCTCCTTTAATTTATTTAGATGAAGCGTTAGGTAATTTTAATAAATCTGCTTTAGTAAGAGAAACCATCTTGCCTATAGCCTCTGCCTATTCTAAATTTGAAAGTCAATTTTTAAAAAGAGTATCTGGTCCTTTAGGAAAAGCTATTAATTTATTAGAGCAAGGCAAGGGAAAGGTTACTAGACGGACTAGGAGTAAGGCTATAGAGGGAAGTGTAAAAATTTACACATTCCAGCTTGCACGAGAATATGAATCGAATCCAAATCGTAACGATGTATACCCAGCTTTAGATTACTTAAACGCCACTATAAAATATTTAGAAGCAAATGAATTTAGCAAGACATTACTCAAACAAAAAATCAAAACATTAAAAAAAATTAAAGAAGACTTTACTGTAGATGGAAAAATTGACACAAATAAATTATATAATAGTTTAACAGAAAATGAAAAAAAAGCTGAAAAACTAAGTTCAGAAGTTAACTCTTCATTGGCATCAGAAGCATTGTATACTAGTCAATTAAGAGGAAATCGTTTAGATCAGTACGTTAATTATGTACACCATCAAGTCTTGAGAACAGATAAAAAAAATCAAGAGATTTTAGACGAGAAAAAAGCTAAGATGAGCAATCCTTCTACTAAAGCAGGGATTATCGAGCAAAGAACTAAAGGTGTTAAACCTTTAAATTTTGACTTTATAAGTGCTTCACAAAATGCTGCTAAGGATTTGTTGTTAGATTATCACATGACGCAACCTTTAAGAATAGTAAGGAAAGCATTGAATGATTTAAAAAGTAACATTGATGGTGACTCAAAAATAACCAAAGAACAAAAAGAAATAGTTAATGCAATTGATGAATCTTTTGTAGAAGTTATAGAAAAGGTTTTTGGTTCTACCTATAGCAATAGTAGTAATCCAATATTTAATTTTATAAAAACTACTAGTTATCAAAATTCATTAGCTTCAATTCCTAGAGCAGGTATAGAAGCGCTTAGTAATATAAATCATATAATTTTTGTTAACCCTTTAGGCTTTGCTAGAGGAATAAAAAAGTTTGGAACAAGTTTAGTAAGAGGAGGCATAGATTACTCTGGGTTTTTAGAGTCAATTGGTAGTATAAATACGCTAAAGCTTGTAAGAAAAAGCACTTTAACTTCTAAATTTGCAGATAACAATTTGTTTACTAATGATGAGGTAAAATCTTTTGGAGAAATGGGTAAAACGATGGAGATGATGAATTACATTTATCAAAACTCAATTGGCATCCCTTTAAGAAATATTTATAAAGCCACTGATAATATAGCTTCTGCTTTAATGTCAGGACCGGATATGGTTTTAGCTGCGCCATTATATATGGATACTTTTGTACAAACATTTAAAAAAGAAACGGGTATTTCTCTTTCACTTAAAGATATTAATGAGATAGGTGATGGTACATCAGAATATTTAAAGACAAATAAGGAGGCTATTAAAGAAGCTAGAATAAAATCTGATCAAGAAAACACTACATTTTCAACATCTGCTAGTCCTTTTGCGGGTCCATTAAAAAGTAAAGTGGATCCAACGGAAACAAATTCAATGAAAAGAATTATAAAAGAAGCAGATAACTTTATGTCTAACTTTAGATTCTTTGAGTTTGCTAATGTTCAAAGAGCAGTTCGCGCTTTATTTGTTAATGGTGATATAAACAGAACTCAAGCAATAGGTTTACTAGCTGGAAACATAGCCAGAATGACTGCCTATACCGCTTCTTACCAATTTACAATGCAAGCATTTGATGCTTTTATTACTCAAGGAACTGATTTAGATATTGAACCAGGGGAAGAAGAAGAAGAGGCTACCGATATAAATAGACTTAAAAGAGCATTTATAGGTACTGGAGTTGCTTTGATCCTTCAAAGAAGTTTTGGGAACTTGGCTAGTTTTGCAATTGCAGGAGGTGTAGAATATTTAAATGAGCTTTACGGTGCATCACTAAGAGATCAAAGAGAGTATGATAGTTTTAATGATAATGTTACTTTTAATCCGGTTCGTTTTGATAAAATGTTTGCTGGTGGAGAACTTATAAAACAATCTACCATGGCTTTAGGAGGAGCATATACTTATCCTATAAGGACAGCGGAAAGACTAACGACTGTTATTGGTAGATCACAAACTTCAACTAAAAAAAGCACTAGAGAGAAATATGAAAAAGAACTTATTCAAAGAATGCTTCCACAAGTAATGCAAAACTTAAGGTTATTACCTTTTAGTAAAGATATTATTAGACCAATAACAAAAAGTTTGTTTAAAAAAGAACCACCAAAAGTTATAGCAAGAAAATGGACAAGACAAGATCTTATTAATGCTAAAGGTGATCCAGCTTTAATGATGTTTATTAGAGATGAGATAAGAAAACAATCTAGAAAATAAGCATAGACAGCAAGTACATCACTATAAGAGTGATGCAGACAGCGGCTATAAATTCGTAATCTGGTCTATACTTCATCGGTTACTGACTCGCCAACACTACGAAGCTTTTTAGTTAATGAAGTAACTTCTCCCTTAAGAGGTGTATATTCCTTATCCATAAGATGTTCGTAAATTGAGTTCAGTGAGGCATGAAGATCAGCCATTACAAAATTAATATTCTGTATTCGCTTGTGCTCAACTGGTGGTAATCCATTCATGCCCTCTAAGATATAAATTATTTTTGATAAAAAAAATACATAGGCTACGCTTTGGTGACTACCATATTTTTATTGTAATAATCCAGGTATTCATCTGAACTTATTTCTACTAGGTATTCAAAGACCATGTGGTTTGTATTGTCCACACTCATAAGATAGAAAAAAGGATCATCTCCCCTGGTAACACCGCAGATATCAAAGCATTCATCTGGTGCGGTAACATACGAATTATCTACAAACTTTTCTATTTGCATAACAATTTGAACAGACTTAAACAACTC
>TARA_R110001606_G_scaffold4915_1_pt1 | contig 19473 bp, 19 predicted proteins | sample TARA_R110001606 | Tara Oceans TARA_R110001606 (sample SAMEA4398315) | marine metagenome | biome: Polar Biome; feature: [SRF] surface water layer (ENVO:00010504); material: water (ENVO:00002006), including particulate matter (ENVO:01000060) such as... | depth 5 m | reverse complement strand
TGTAGCATAGGTGACTTCGGTACTATCTTTGCTTTCCAAATGTTTGCACCAGAAGTTAGCATGTGGATTGTAATGTCACTTGCTATAGTTAACGGTCTGCTTACCAGCATTGCATTAGAAACAGCAATACTTATGCGACAGGCGTTTGACTTTAAGTCAGCACTTGATACAGCATTTAAAATGAGTTTTGTTAGTATGGTGGCAATGGAATTAAGTATGAACATCACTGACCTTGTGTTAGTTGGTGGAGTACTTACTTGGTGGGCAGTGCCTATCATGTTAGCGGTTGGGTTCTTAGTACCTTGGCCATATAACTATTACAGATTAAAAAAATACGGCATAGCATGCCATTAAAAAAAGGAGAAAAAATGAGCGAGAACAATACAAACAAAGGTAACTACTGGTGCCACATCAGAAGAGACTTTTTCAAATGGGAAGATGCTTATGCATTTTGGAGCACACATGATTGGAAAGGTAATCCAATTGTTGCAAACACACCACAGGAAGCCTAATAGGTAGAGTAAAAAATTATGCTAACCATTAGTAAGTTTACACGACTCTCCGAAGATGATTGGTTAATGTTAGCAGGCACAGAGCTTGCTCAGGACATGGTAACAAATGCTATAGTAGTATCAGCAATCAATGGCAGATCACAGTACATTGATAGCAACGACGATGAGCATATAGAAGATGCACTTAACAGTATATTACCTCAAATGCGAGGTATTTGGTATACTGCTACTCACTACCCTGCAGGAAGAAAGTTTTATTTTGCTTCCCCAATGGATGCAGATAGGTTTATTCAGCACTTGGCAGCCAAAAGCGGTGTGTTAGAACCAGCTCAAAATGCATAAATCACCCCTTACCAGCTCAGTAGAGCCAAAAAACTACAGAGCTATCAAACAACAATAGTAAATACTATTGTACTTTAAAACACAAACACTATACACAAAGGAGTTTATAATGACACAAGAAGCAGTAACGAACGCAGTAGAAGAAACTATTGCACCGGAAACAAACACAATGGAAGAAACTATTGGTACAGAAGGTACCGAAGGTACTCCAGAAAGTATCTCTTTACAAGACTTACAACTACTTGGTCAGATTGTTGACCTTGCAAGTCAAAGAGGTGCATTTAGAGGCAACGAACTAACACAAGTAGGCACAATTTACGATAAGTTAAGTGCATTCCTTGGTTTTGTTGCAGAACAACAAGCCGAAAATTCTGAAGAAGGTGATGCACCAGCAGAAGAAGGCTCATCAGAAGAGGCATAACCCATGGCAGATATAATGAAGCACGTTGGAAAATTTGGAAGTAAACCTTGTGTGGTTGTATTCCGTGAAGTTCCAAACGAACCAGAGAACTGCTTAATTGTTGTTACTGGCACATTAGCTGATCAACAGCACGATGATCTAATGAACATAGTTCAAAGTACTGAAGCTCAACAAAGTAACAACATCAGTGAAGTATTTGAAAGACGTCAATTCTCTACAGGAGAAGGCGTACTATCAACTTTACACTACGGTAAGAAACTACAGAAAGTTCCAGTAAGTCAAGTAATGTTAATCCCGACTCCAAATCAGGAAATAGCTCTTGCAGATGTTAATGCAGAGATTCGTAAGATCGAAGGTGGGTATACTCCTCCTAAGAACGAAACTGATCCTACAACGTTTGATGACAAAGGCGCACAAGCAACACCAGTGCCAATGCCAGCTGGCGATGATCCACATGCAGTAGCAGAAGGATTAATAACTCAAGCAAACTTAATGGAAGAAGATGGTAATAGATTACTTATGGATGCTGATGTTAAAAGAGAACAGGCCTACGCAATGAATCCTAAATTAAGAGGACCAGGTAGACCGAAGCAAAGCAAAGCCGCTAAAAAGGCTATTGCCGAATCAGTAGATGATGCGTCAGCATTAGACTCTGAAGTATAACGATAAATATATTTAAGTAGTTAATAGAACTTTACTAATGAGGAGAAGGTTTTTGGCTTCAGAGAGTCCCCATGTGGTTTTACTTGGTAAAGGTAAAAACCCAGAATCAACTGAGATTTTTGAGATTCTAAATACCATCCAACCTACTTTCATACCATCCAAGCTCATAGATAGTGTATATGTGACTCTTGTTAACGAAGATGACGACAAAAAGCGTTTCGCCGTTGACAAGAGGTTTTATGGTAAAGGTATCGACTATAGAAATATTGAACGAGACTTAGATGAGCTCGGCTTACGTCAAATCGAACAAGTCGAGATCATTCTAAACCTTGACAAAGCAGGCAAGAACGTCAAAGCCGAAGTATCTGATTTACTATCACCATTCTTTAAAGACTAACTAATGTTTGTCATGAATGACTTTTCCCCTGAAGAACAACAAGAACTTGCAATACTAAAACTCAAAGGAATTTGTGTTGAGTGTATGTGTAATCTTGATGCTCACAACTGGATGTGTCCTACTCAGTATGCTCAACAACAAGAGATGTTTGACAAGGACGGTAATGTAATATGTCAATAGAATTTGTAGTATTAGCATTCTTTATGGTTAAACACTATCTCATAGACTATGCATTACAAATGCGATACATGTTTAAAGACAAACACATATACGGTGGAGAAGGCGGTATATCTCATGCAAGTTTACATGGCTTAGGTACGTTTGGTGTGCTTGTGGCGTTTGTAGGCTTTCAAACTGCTGTTGTGTTTGCTGTGTTTGACACGGTAATACATTATCATATAGATTATATCAAAAGCAGTATCAATTACAAGAACCCTGTTAGTCCTTACACACAACAATATTGGATAATGCATGGCTTAGATCAAGCCGCACATTTCATGACGTATGTGTTTATTTGTTGGTTAATCTACCGATAACCTATTTGCATAAATCTTGTGTATGCAGGAGTTGTTATAGAACCTACATACACTGTGTCACTTAAAGGGTAACGTGCTTGCATTTCTTCTATACTATCACACGTGTTAACATGCCCATCAAAGTCAGGTGAATTATTAGTTTGCATAATGATTAGTTGATCACTGTCAGCAGTATCAAACCATTCAGTATCCATATGCTCACAACTGGTATTAATTACCCAGTCAGGCTTGAACTCTATTAGTTGTCCATTTACTTCAAATTGCATATCATTTGTTGGTACCATCGACATATCAGCAACAACACCTTTAAATTTCCAGTCATTTTCGACATGTTCTCTGTTGAATTCATCTGCTAATGCTATGCTGTTAGGATCAATATCGAAGCCGTAAATGCGTTTAATTGTTAGCCCACGGTGTAGGAAAGGCACAATACTGCCAATCCAACAACCAAGTAATGCCACTTCGGCATTAGATTTAAGGGGCACTATGCGAAACAATGTATCTAATAGCCATGCTTTAGAAGCCAGTTGTCCGAGCGAAAAAGCATCAACGGGATATTTTCGCTTGTTAACACGATCAAGGTATGAAGGTGGGACACGTAGACGGCTGTCTGCGAATGCGGCTACTTCCTCCCAGCTATTAAGTATTGTCTGCATAGTGCTGTTCTAACCATTCATAATCATTTATTTTAGCCAACATCAGTGGCTTTTGTCCAAACTTTTCAGCAAACTCTTTGCCCATCTTAGCACCAAGTTTTGCTTCTTTACTAAAGTCTGCTTTTGCAATTGGCTTTAACCAAGTATTAAGTCTTGCAGTACTCTCATCATCGCCATTCCTTGCTAACTTAACACACTCTCTGAATGCTGATCTCCATGTGCTGTAAGCATCTGTATTGAATGCTGTAACACAACTAAGTTCTGGCATTGCTTTGAATCTACTGCTAAGTCCTGTTGTAAAGTCGAGTCCCCAACTGTTTGCTTCCCTAACTTGCTGTGTATTAAACAGTTTAACACCACCGTAACCGTATTCTTGTCCTGTTACAGGGTTGCTACTTGCCCATACATGCACAATGTCTTGGTCGTAAACATCTGGAATGTAATTAAAGTTAAAGTCTTCTTCTACCACAGCATCAGCATCAACTACCCAAAACATAGCACTGCTCACAGTCTCTGACGCCTTCTTGTGTGCTGAAAATATGCCATCTATGTCTTTGACCCAGTGTGCATCTACTTTAGCTGTAAGACGCTTATACGCCTTCTCAGCATAGGTCTCATGGTAGGATAAGAACACAACTTCGAATGATTTATACGCACAACCTTCTACTTTGACATACTGTAACTGCTTAACACGATTCAAACGTAACTTGTCTGTGGTTAAGTCTGAGTAGTCTCTGTTAGTAGGCCATAAACGTAATCCACCGTAACTGTGTGCTAATTGTGTGTGAGGATTGGTTCGTTGCCAGCAATGAACCTTGTTGATGTTCTGTAACTGTGGCTGATAACCTTTGTCTACATGTTCTTGGTTGATAACAACGTCTGTGTCAACACTCCACACAAATGCGTGTCCTTGTTGCTTAAAGTCGTATAACTTATGCACAAAGTTCTGTTCAAGTACTTCGTCTCTGCCTGTGCCAAACTTGATAACAGGATAACATGCAGGCTTAGTGACTACAAGAGCTACTTCTTTTAGCTCTGCAAAACTGTTGTTCTCTATGTCTGATAACTGGTAGAAGTCTGCTCCTGTGAACGTGCCTTTAGGATACAGTCTTGCTCCACGGTATTCATCTTGTGTGTTCTTGAATACATGAACTGTTTTCTCGTCCCATGTGTTAGGTCTAAAGTGTGCAAAGTCCCAACCTTCTGTGATCTCAGTAAACGGATCAAGTACCCAAAACATGCTGACTTCACTTTGTTCATCGAATGCTTTAAGTTGATCATGGAAGTTCTCAAGATGACTTAGTTCGTAAACAGGCAGTTCTGCTAACACATAGCCTCCGCCTTCTACTATTTGTTGTTCTGCTATGTCACTCACACGTAACTGTTCGTCTGTTAAGTGTGTAGGATTATACATTGTGGGCCACAGTCTAACTCCACCAAAGCCTTCACCATCCTTTATTTTCCACACGTGAGGACGACTTGCGTCTTCCAATCTCGGTGCAAAACTACTGGTTATCAAGCTCTCGTCCATTGTTACATTAGGATCTGCTGTCCACACATATTCTGCATCTCTGTTAGCAAACAATATGTCTTGTAAGTTGCTCACAGTAACATCATCATTGAACCTTGCCACTGGCCATTGTCCTGGCGCACTTGCTACTTGATCTATTAACTTAACGTGCTTAAACGAATTATTGGTTAATTCCTCTATGCTGTAACTGTTGTCCACAAACTGTTTAGCAGGATATAGTCTAACTCCTGTGTGCTCTCCGCTGGCATTAGCAAACACATGAACGAACTTCTCGTCCCACTTGCTTGGATAATAACGGAAATCAAAGTCTGCTCTCACTGTGGTTCCTGGATCTACTGCCCAGAACATAGGTTCACTAACACGTATGCTGGCTAATTGTTCCACAATGTCATCGTCTGCTATGAGATAATGCACAGGATACTTGCCAATTGTACTGCCTGGTAACTCTATGTAACGCACTGCATCAAAGTCATTGGTGCTTAATTGTGCGTCTGTGATAGTGCTGGTGTCAAAGTCTGTGGGCCAAAAACGCAAGCCTCCATTGCCTTTGATCTCATCATCTACCATTATTTGCCATGCATTAACGGCATTACTGTGTACGCCTGAGTTCTTGTCCACTGCCATTTCAATTACTTCTGCAAACGGAACAACATCTGTGTCCACTGTCCACACATGCCTTAATCCTGCACTGCGACTGCGACTGAGAATATCAGTTAATTCTGTCACTGTGGTTTCACGGAAATTATGCACAGGCCATATAGGTTTCTCTGTGGCTATTGCTGGCATCAGTTTTAAATTGCTAAACCGGTTAAACAACACATCTTCTTCGGTGTAATCCTGTGCAAATTGCCCTGTAGGATACAATCTAACGCCCGTGTGTGCATTGTTATAGTCTGTGAATACATGTACGTTAGTTTTATCGTATTGTGTGGGATAATAGTCTAATTCAAAGTCTTCTGCAATTTTAACAAAAGGATCTATGACCCAATACATATTAATGCCTAATTGTGTTGCACTTGTGTCGAATTCAGTTAATTGTGAGATATAGTCCAGTGTGCTGTCCAAATAATAAACAGCATATTCCATTTCAATGCTGGCTGGTTCTCTGATATACTTGGGTCTGCCTTTCTCATTAGGTATTTTGGGATATAATCCAATACCTGAATAATCATATTGCACACCTGTTACAGGATTAATCTTCTGCCACACATGCGGTTTGCCACTGTCCCATGCTTCTGGAGTATAACCAAAATCAAAGTCTTCGTGTACACTAACGCCTGCATCAATTACCCAATACCAATCTGCTGTACAGCTCTTTAAGCCTTCTGCAACTGAGTTGTATATGCTGTATTGTGCATCTGTGCCCAACTTATCCGTGTGTATAAACAGTTCTGCTGATTTGTTTTGACCCGGAACCCAATACACACCGCCCATATCTTCGGGATATTTGTGTGCTAATTGATCTTTGACATGATACACATGCACCATTGATCTTTCATCTGCGTTCTGCCATGGTATACGTGCAAACTCTTCTTTGCCTATGTAATACTCTCGGTCTACCAGCCAACAATCCTCATACACATCTGCATAGTTTGTGGGGTCTGCAACACGATATACTGGATACTGTGGCGGATTAACTGTTAATGTGTCTGAATGTATAACTTGTTCTACACTGCTTTTATCTGCCGGATACCAATATGCTCCTCCCAAGTGTTCTGTGTACTTGTGAGTTAATTGTGAATCTATGTGAAATACATGTGTATACTCACGTTCAAATGTGTCCGGTACCCATGTTACTGGTTCAGTTATACAATAATCTTGATCTATTGCCCAACAAGGCTGATCTGTGTCTGGCGGTATAGTGGGATCTTCAACTCTGTACACACTGTAGTTCTTTGTGCTCTCCAGTGGTTCCTCATGTATCACAATGTCTTTGCCATTCCATTTAGCAGGAATCCAATACACACCGCCCATGTCCTCAGGATAGATATGACTTAATTGATCTTTAACGTGATAACAGTGTACCATGTTCTTTTCTTTGATATTCTGATAAGGTATATCCCATATCACATCAGGTAGCTCATAGTCGGTATGTACACACCAGACGGGACCGGTAACGTTCGAAATTTGTGTTTCAGGAGCATCAGTGCTGAATGCAGTATAAGGAATAGTTACACACTGTATGTATTCTGTATGCACAACTGTTTCTCCATTCCATGTCTCTGGTATCCAGTATATGCCGCCCATGCTTTCAGTATACTTATTGGTTAATTGATTGCGTACATGATACACGTGTACACTATTCTTCTCTAATACACTATTAAATGGTATTATGCCTGTTATGCCTTCTATACGGTATAGTTCATCTATGTACCATCCAGGCTTATTGTTCTTTGTCTTCTTTGCTATGTGTGTAGGATTCTTTACATAATAACTATCGTATACACATGACTCGAGTTGTAATGGTGCTGTGTGTACTTTAATATCCGATATATCCACACTATCGCTACGTGGATGCCAATACACACCACCCATGTCTTCCGTGTATAAACTGCTTAATTGTCCTTTAATGTGAAACACGTGTGTATAACCTGCTTCAAACACATAGGGACGCCATTCAAATGCACTGTGTATATCCTTTATTACGTAATCCTCATGCACACACCAACATGCTTCTGGGAAGTCAGGCTTCACGTGAGGCTCATTACTCACATACACAGGATAATTATCGTATTGCATGGGTAACGGTTCTGTGTGTACAGTGATAGACTTCTTGTCCCATCCTTGTGGTATCCAACGTACTCCACCTTCTGTGCCCGTGTATATGTCCATTAACTGTGAATCAAGATGAAACACGTGTGCAGACTGTATTTGCGAGGGTGTAGGAGCCCAACCGGTAATCGTACCCCAGCGGTATCTTTCATCAACGACCCATGAATCTTGCTGTGTAGCCTTGATTTTTCGGGGGTTTTTAACACGTTTTACAGGGTATTGTGCATATTCTTTAGTGATACTGGCCTTATCCTGGTGATCAAACAGTGGGCCTTTGTACTTAATTTGGGTATCCGCTGTGTAGTTTGAGGGTATAAGCCATATTCCACCTTGTTCATCTGGGTATCTATGTGCCAGAGAACCGGGTATTTGCCAGTTAAGTGCATAATTCTGCTCGTGTCTTGGGGGTGTGTACACCAAGTCTATGGTGCTCAATGTGGTGTTTTGTTCCTCTACATAGTCTTTATCGATTAACCAGAACATACGACTGGTGCTTTTACGTGCAGGGGTCTGCCAATCTGTGGGGTCTACAGCGTAGTATACGTCGTACACAGCGGGGTTTACGCCTAATTGGTACTTGTGCTTAGTTATGTCAAAGTCTCTGTGTAGCAGGCGTACACCGCCACAGCGTGTGTCCCATGGTTCTGACACTGATAATGGGTAACGATCCTCCAATTGTCCAGGAATCTTGAACACGTGTACATAGTCTGTTTCGCCGGCTTTGGGTATATATGTTAAATTACCGTTAAATTCATACTGTCTATCCACTATCCAGAACCAATCTGTTCTACTACGTTGTGCATATTCACTGTATATGTCATCGGTGAACTCATCATCACTAACATAGAACACGTCATATGTCAAGTCTTTTACTGGACAGTCCGGATGTATCACAACTCCTGAATGAATACGTTTAAATGCTTCTGACCAATTGCGTGGCACAAGACGTATACCGCCCAGCCTGTGTGGGTATTTGTCACATAATTGATACGGTGTGCGGAAACTGTGTATATACTCTGCTTCGAATGGGTTTGGTATCCAGGTTATGTTGTGTGTATTAAGCTGTAATTGTTCATCTATTAACCACACATACTCTGAATCGAACTTGTCACGTTGTGCATAGTCTTCTACATCTTTAACCAGTAGCACAGGATAGTCTGGACCTGCATCAAGGAATCGGTGATATTTGTTCTGTACTGTGCTGTCTTGGTAATTACGAGGATATAACTTGATACCGCCGGCTTCAGCAGGATAGACGTGTTCCAGTTGATCACGTAAATGGAACACATGCACAAAGTCTGGTTCGAAGTTGCCCGGTGCCCAATTGATATCCTTGTGCAATTTGTACTGTTTGTCCACACACCATACATGTGTGCTGTGTGGATTACGATCAAAATAGCGTCCAGGTGTCTTGGTGTGCAGTATATCGAATTGTTTCTTACACACCACTGTGTTGATTTCCACTGTGCCTTCTGAATCGGCTGTGGGTTTAAGTGTAATTCCACCGTAATTGGCATTGTCCCACTTCCACACGTGTGTGTAATCATGTTGATGATCAGCAGGTCTGTAGTCGAATACACTGTAATCTGTTACTGTGGTGTTGGGTTCTATTAACCAATACATGCGTGTGTTGGCATTAACTTCCTTTTCTGAACTAATACACTGTGCAAAAGGCAACTGAGTTGCTAATTGTTCATTATTGCCTATGTAATAAATGTCGAACATGTTTATTTTTCCTTTAATGTATCTATTATGCTCTGCAATGACTTTTGACTGTCTGGGTCATGAGCATGTTGTTGCATGTAATTCTGTACAAACTGAATCTTTTGCTGTATGTTTGTGCTTACATTGTGCATGCGTTTACTCAATCCTGCAGTGATGCATGGTTCACACCAACGTTGTGCATTGAGCTTGGCTCCACACACTGTGCATTCTGCTGATAATATGCGTTGTACATCAGTCTCTTGGGTCATGTGTGTACACAGGCAAGTTATAGTGATAAGCAAACTCTCTGGCTTCTTTGATATTGTTCACTATGGGCTGACCTTTGATGTTTAATGAAGTATTAACTATCATTGGACATCCTGAATACGCATACCATTCTGTTAATAATTGATGTAATCCTGCATGATCTTGTGCATTAACTGTTTGCACACGTGAAGTTCCGTCCGCATGTACTATAGCAGGGAATTCATCTGGGAACTTACAACGTGCAACATACTGCATATACGGTGCGTAAGTGAGTCCTCCTGGCATTTCGAAGTAATCGTTTACATGTTCTTCCAGTATCATTGGTGCAAATGGGCGAAACTTCTGACGTCGTTTGATCACATTCATGCGGTCTTTGATCTCTGAGCCTCTGGGATCAGCACATAAACTTCTATTACCCAATGCACGTGGTCCATATTCAGCTCTACCATTGGCTATACCGAATATCTCTCCTTTGATCAATGCACGTAAGGCACTCTTGACCGGATACTTTCCTGGTATGTTGGTGCCCAAGTAAGGTCCTCGCCATTGACAAATCTGCTTGCGTGTGTTATAATAGTGTAACACAGCCGCGCCAAGAGCCGATCCAGCATCACCTGGGTTAGGCATTATCCACGTTTCATCAAATGTTTGGTGTAAATTACTGTTGGCCACACAGTTAAGTGCTACTCCGCCCATGAATACCAGCTTGTTGTGTCCTGTTTTCTTCTTGGCCAGCTCGCCCAGTATGTGTATCTTGCGTTCTATACACTGTTGAGCCGAAGCCGCTATGTCATAATCTATAGCATAGTGACCCCATTCGTCTGGTTCACTGAGCTCCATCTCTTTGGCACGTAGGCTTCCGAATGCATCTTGAGGTATTCCACGTTGTAAGTTCACTTTACAGTCTACTTTGTGTGGTGCTTTGAAGTATGTTTGGTCCAATAAGTCTGTGTACAGTGGCTTTCCATATGCGGCCATGCCCATTAAGATGTATTCATCTTCCATAGGCTTTAAGCCAACATGATGTGTTATTGCACTGTAGAACAATCCCAGTGAAGAAGGATAACGTTTGCTGAACTTCTTCTTGAGCTTTCCGTCTTTCCAATCCCATATGGTAGTGGTATCGAACTCGCCAATAGCATCTATTACCAACACAGCACACTGATCCCAACCTGAAGTGAACACACCAGCGGCCGCATGTGTCTCATGATGCCAGTATTGCTTTTGTGGAATGTTCTTTAGTTCAGGATAGAAGTCTGCTATCCAATCTTGTGCTGAAGGTTCCTGTAAACTGTGTGTGTTGCCTGCCAGTCTGTTGCGTAAGCGTTTGGCCCATGTCTTCTCATGGAACACTATCACATCCGGCACTCCATGTGCCAGTGCTTCACCTATCATGTCTTTGTTTATGAAAGCATCGTTCTTGCTTCTGCTGTAGCGTTCTGCGTGAGCGGCAAATTGAATCTCGCCATCTTCTACAACGCACACAGCGGCATCGTGGAACATACTGCTAATACCTAATATTCTCATGTGTCTCCTGTCTGTGTGTTAATGTATTATAACATGTTTATGATACATTAGCAACCTTTATCTGTATATAAACGGATCTCGTTTACGTAGTTCTTCTATGCGTTTGCGTAATGAGGCTTCTTCAGGTGTCTCAGGTGTTTGCGGTGTTTCTACCAGTGCTTCACCTTCTTCGCCTATGCCCTCATTGCCATCGCTGTTAAGCTCTGTGAGTTCTTGTTGTTGTGTTTTAAAGTCTTTGTTTTGATTAGTCATATATGGTATCCGTTACGGCTCTAAGCTCTTGTATGCTTTCTGCAAGGTCCTCTTCCAGACTGTACTGTGCTGACACACTTTGTAAATCTTCTACCACTGTGTTGGTGTGTCGCATCTTGTTTTTGTGCAATGCGGCTTTCACATGCGGTTCGAGCAGTATAGCGGCATTGTTGTGACTTAATGGTCCATCGTGTGTTAAGTCTCTGGCTTGATCCTCACCTGTTACTTGTAGCACATGGTTCATAGAGAACACATTAATGCCCTTGGCGTCTGGTTCGAAGCACCAATGGAAACAAGGCACGCCCTGTGCATTCCACATATTGGTTATGGCATCTACCATGTTTGCATACATAAACGCATTAGTGGCCATCAAGTGACTCTCTGCTGTGTCAAGACTGTCGCAGTATACATCACACTTGTTGCTCATGAACACTTTCATAACACGGTTCATAAACGGATGTTGATATATGGCCAGCTTGGGTTTTGCATACTGTTTGGTAATCCATTGATTGGTAACTGCGAACATATAGTCTGTGCCGAAGCTTTCTTGTGCAGTGTTAACCACAGGCAAGTCGTTGTACTCACCTACTTTGCTCCACCACAAGTCTTCCAGTCTATTGCCTATGCCCATGGTGTGACTACAGCCACTCACAAAGATAAAGCCATCATCTTCTGCTTCTGAAAACTCCATGCTACGGTATCCATAACTGTTGAATTCATACTGTACAGGATCTTCTTTGTAATGCTCTGCCACATCGGCTTTACGCTTCAAGTAGTCATCAAGGTTGTCTGTGCTTGCCCAAGCCAACGTCTTGTTTGCATAACGGTGGTTCATGAACAGGTCTTTGCTTAAATTATCATATTCTATCATGTTGGTCCCTGTGTGTTAACTAAATACTATTTATAATATTGAGAACACACACTATGAGTTTTTCCGCTGTAACAGACTTTGAAAGAGCAATTGCTGACTATTGGGGCAGTGAATATGCTGTGGCAACTGATTGTTGTACACATGCAATCGAACTGTGCTTGAGATTGTTGCAACCTGAATCCATTAGTGTGCCCAAACACACGTACATCAGCATACCACAACTGAGTCACAAACTGAATATACCATGTGAATGGCGTGATGATGCGTGGCAAAACTTCTATCACTTGGGTAATACCAACATCATAGATAGTGCTGTGTACTGGAAACCTGGAGGTTACATACAAGACACACTGCAATGTTTGAGCTTTCAGTACAAGAAACCATTAAATTTGGGACGTGGCGGTGCTATACTGTGTACCACTGTAGAGGAATATAGCATACTCAAAGCCATGGCATACGACGGCAGAGACCAGAACAGTTCAGTATACTGGGGCGAACAAGACATAACCACATGCGGATATCACTACTACATGACTCCTGAGACTGCACTGTTGGGCATTGATAAACTGCCCGATGCAGAACTGTATGCAACAAAACAGTGGAGTTCCACAGACTATCCAGATTGCTCCAAGTTCTCATGCTTTGAGAACAGTGACTTGATATCTGAGGAGCAAGGTTAATGGCTAATAGATTCTTTGCATTCGGATGCAGTTTCACAGAACATTGTTGGCCAACGTGGGCAAACAGTCTTGGTGAGATACTGAGACGCAGTGACATGGTTAAGTATACCTATAATTTCGGAGCTTCCGGTTCCTCCAACAAGTGTATAGCCCACACAGTGTTATTGGCCACACAGTTGCACAACATAGACGCAGAAGACTATGTGTATGTGCAATGGACCACACATGATCGCATGGACAACTGGGGTGTGGTTCGCGATCAAGATCCTGAGATACTACATGCTTATTGGCACAAGTCAGGCAGTATATTCCACAGTGACTATGACCACAAAGTGATAGATCAAACATACACTCCTCAACAAGCACACATAGATGATTTAATGTACAAAGCAGTTGTACGCAGTGTGTTACCAGGTGCAGTGTATGTTAATTACGACAAAGCAGAAGAACTGGAAAGATTAAACAACTATGCAACAGCATTTCCCAATAGGCTCATGGGCGGCATAAAGCCACTAAAGGCTGATTGGAAGCACAGTGATAGACAAGGACGAGAAAACTTTAACCAAGACAACATAGGCACAGTGCCATTGTGTCGTAATCCCAGAACAAATCCCGACGTGGGAGAAGCGTTCTTTCCCACAGATGTTATGATTGATCCTCATCCAAGTCCCATGGTTAACTATGACTATGCATGTACACTTGTGCCCAAAGCACTGAAAAACAATGCGTTAGACACTGCACTAAGCACAGTAAAAGAAGACATAGTCAAATATACCAACACAGTAAACAAATTGCTTACAGACGGTTACAGTGCGTTCTGTGGGGAGATAAACCAACCAGCTGTCACGTGGCTCAGTGAGCAAGAACTACAACATGGCGGAATAGATGGTCAACAGTATCCACAACTGATCAAGTACATGGAGGTTGCCGAATTCTTTAAGTACTTCAAGCACATGGAAACTCCTCAAGTGTGGGAACCACTGAGACCCAAGCCACAGGATGAACATGCTCAAAACGATTGGCATAAATTGTGGCGCACTGGTGAAGATCATCCAGAAGCTGAAAAGGATCAACTGTACACACAGTGGATGGCTTCAGTGTTTAGCGGGCAATAAAGTCGTATAATCGATCAGCATACAGCACATGAGGTTGTATGCCATGATGCCAGTACACTGCATTATCGTTTGTGAATCCTTGATCTCTGTAGTACCAATAGAAACAATCCTTATTAGTGTGTGCATTCAAGTAGTGAGTAGTGTCTATGTGTTGTGTATAGTGTGCAACTGCAGGGTCAATGCCCAAATCAAACTTGTCAAACATGTGCATGGTGTTACACATGGTATATGATATATTTCTACAGTCCAAGTAGTTCTGTAACATAATGATTTCTTTTGCAGTGCTGATTTCCATATAGCTTTGATTCTTTGCTATAAAGTCGTGATACGGAGGTAACATGTCTGCTTCACCATTGTCTGCATTGCCTTTCCATCCCACGTTGATGTGATTGTACAGCATGAACTCAGGCTTGTAGTAGTCCACTGCTGACTCGTTGTTGTATATGTGATTAACTTCCCAAGGCCAAGGAACATCCATTCTATCCAGATCAGTCCAAGCAATTAACACGTGTAGATCCTTTATGCTGTGTTCTGCAACGTATGCCATAACACTTCTTGCTATACTGGCATTGGTAGCTCCGCCTACTGCGGCATTAACAGGTTCTCTGCCCAACTTGTGTGCCAGTATGTTACCAAAACTGTGTTCTCTGTTTGCCACACTGTCTTGTTCGCTGTGAGGCAATATCTCAAATCCTGCGGCGTTTGAACAGCCTGCTATCAACAGTTTTGCCATTATTGTATTCCCATACTGCTGTCAGTCCAGCTACGCATTCTGTGAGTCATGCCATTGTTCATGCTTATGCTCATCAAGTTCTCTATGTTGTGCATCAGTGTTGGCATCATCTGTTCGTACATGTCCACACACTGCTGTTCTGATAACTCACTTATCCACTGTATCAGTTTCAGTATCTTCATGAGTCTCAGTGTGTGATCTCGTTCTGTGTCATAACTTTCGTCCCACCATTTATCAAATGTCTTAAAGCCCAGTTCACGCATGTACTTCAAACTCAGTGGAGGTGCTACCAACACAAACGGTGTCCAAAACTGTATGCTTTGAAATACTTTCTCACTAACGTTACTGGTAGGTTGTGCATAGCGGCTTTCGTTTACTATGTCCACAAAGCTCTCGTTGTAGTATTCCCACAGCGGAGTTTCCAGATGATTAACATACACAGGATTAGAAGTACTGCTGACTTGCTTACAGGTTTGCGGATACACATGACCCCAGCATTGTTCCACAGGTGTTGCTCCATCAAACTCGAGATCTATGCCCCAAGGAGCTCCTGCATTACACTTGGCCAGTCCCATAACAATACTTTTGTACTGAGCTGGATGTTGCAGTAACAGTTCTCTGTTAACACACATCCAAGGTGTGCTTTCCATTACATCCAGTTCCACAGTGTAAGGCCATGTCAAGTGTGAATTCTTTGTGCTTAACACTGCAGAAGTTATAGCTCTGCTTGTGGTATAACGCCAGTTAGTTGATATAAAACGCTTCTCAAAGTGTTCTCCTTGCTTGATTAACTTACCTGATTTGGGTATCAAGTTCTCTGTGTATGAGAACGTTAGCAGGAATATGTCGTCACAGTGTAGGTTTAACTTGTCTGTGTAGTAAGGATAATGTTTTTCTATGTCATAATCACCGCTCCACACATGCACATTGGTCAAGCCGTTCATGGTTGTGTAACGCAATATGCTGTCAAGTTCTATGGCTCTATGTCGTCTTTTGTCACGCATAACGTTGCCGAACTCTGTGTAAAAGCCGAAGTTGTGTACAACCATTGGGTTTCTACAGTGTGTTTTTAAGTCTTCTACGGGTATGTGTTTGCCTGCACGTAACCATGCTTCCAAGTCATCACGCCATATGTCTGGAACTTTCATGCTGTCGTAACTGCATATAGGTTCATATAAGAATATGTGTAAGCCTTTGGTGTTCAAGTAGTCCACAGTTTGTTTGTCGTGTATCAGTGGTTCTATCTCGTCCAGGCTACTGTTTAAGAAGTATAACAAGAACGGAGCGTCACGTTCGATGCCAAGACGTTTGGTTTGTTTCTCAACCATGTCTATGTTAACATCAAGTCCACTGGGTCTGTTAGCATCTTCGTGTGTGCATTTGATACACTTGCCCATGTTTGCTGTGTCAGGATAGTTAAAGTAATGCACTGTGCTGTACCAGTCTCTGGTATGCTCGTATTCAAAACTTTCGTCCACTGACTTAGCCAGTGTTCCTACGCCTTGTACAACATCTTTGGGTTGTGCTTTTCTTTTAGAGGCTTTGGCCATCGAGTAACTCTCCTGTGATCTGCAACGTGTATCTACTGTCACTGCCGATGTTAGAAGCGGCATGTGGTGTGTCAGCATGCCATATGGCGTACTCACCTGCAAGCCAATTGGTTTTGCCTATGCCAGCTACTTCAAAGTAGTGTCCTGGTTTCCAGTCTTCCATGAATACCAATGCTCTGTATGTGTTGTCTCGTTCAACTCCAAACACACGTTCGTATGTTTCAAAGTGATCTACGTGTGTGGGCATTATGTCCAGTGTGTCCATTTTATAGAACACAAAGCCAGTGTTGGTTAATCCTATGTGTTCTGCTATGCCATGCACAAAGTCAGGCATGGGTTGTCTGCTGTCGTACATGCCTCCACTAAAACTTGCATGATAGTAACCTTTGGTTTTCCACACATCTATTTCGCTTTGCTTGATAGGTTGTTTAACATAGTCAAAGTGGCGATGTTGATCTGTCCACGTTGCTGGTACTTTGCCAAACTTATAATTATATGATTGATCCATTAGCCTCTCTCTAAGTCAAGTGTTACACAATGGAATCCGCCACCCAGTGTGCGTTGATGTCTGATAGGCAACATAGCACTTTGTATACCATGCTTCTCAAGTTCTTTTGCTAACGGTGTTTGATGTTCTTCCAGCACCACAAGGTCAGGACTAACACTTAACAAGTTCATGTTTATCCACACACTTGCATTATTATAATGGCTATGGTAACCAATGTCAACCGGTTCAGGACACATGATGTAATCCCAACTTCTAAATGGTTCTGGTAATACGTTAACGTCTTTTATTCTACTTGGGTTAAGTAACATCAAGCCTTCTCGCAAAAACGCTACAGTGCTGTCTATGTGCATGTAACTGTACACACCTTCAAGTGTGCGTACTGTTGCATTGTCGGCCATGATAGATTGTAATAGGTTTGCACCTTGCTTGTTACCGCTGTTGCTCACAAGATACAGTATCTCATCGTTTGCACGTATTGTGTTAGCGGCATCGAACAGTGGTGTTAGCTCGTTGAGTGCAAGTGTATCAGGATCACCACAGCAATCTAAATTGTAATTGTAATCGCCTCTGTCAGCCGCAAGCACAATTAAGTCATCGTTAAATGCATGTTCAATGTTCTGCCAGTTAGATGCTCTGGGACGTATAGGATTAGGAGTAGCCAATGCGATCTCGCCATGCACAAAGCCTATGTCTCTTGGACAGTAGTCGTAGTATTGTGTTTGTTCTACAGCTTCAGGACGTATAACCTCAACGCCTTCACCTTCAAGGAACTTGCTTAATGTTTCGAGGTCTTCGTTAGACTCTTGTATAACTTGTTCTGGGTATGGTCCACTGGTAATAGTGTTTTCGTCGTCCACGTCAGCATAGTTTACTGTGCGTAGACTGATATCCATGGGTGGGACTGTGGCGCCAGTTGCTGTGCCTACTACTACTTTTTTAAGTGTGTCCCATTCATTTGTTGCGTAATTACTTTTGTTTGTGTGTAATGTGTTGTTTGTCATTTAGTCGTTCCCGTCTCCCATGTTTACCATGCTAATTCTATCAGTGGATGCTTCTAAATCCTGTGCTTTAAAGAAGTCTTCCTTGCTGTTTAAATGTACATTATCGCTGTTAACACCTGAGGATATTTCATCTGGTACTTGTACCACGTGACTGTCTCTGGTCCATTTGCCAGTGCCACGGAATGTATAATCAAAGGAGAAGTCAATGTTCTTGTTTAGGTATTCTTCTTCATCAAGTAAGTCACCAAAGTCACTGCCACTACGTCCTTCGTCTCTGTCCCAATCAGGCTTAGCAAGTTTCCTTGCACGTCTGGCTGAGTTTGATTGCATACGTGAATAGTCTTGTGCATAGAAGGCTCCAACACGTGCTGGATCTGTGCGTTCATCGTATGGGTTTTTAATTTGTTTATAGTCGTATGTGAAGTTAGCACTCCATATACCTTCATCGGATATGAAGAACTTGTACACGCCTGTAAACATGCCTGGTCCAAACTGTGAACCAAACTCTTTTAAATCTATTTCTGGATTGAAATGTATCTCTGCTTTATAACCGCCTCTGCTTAACCATAACACTCTCAAGAAAGGCCAAATCTCATTTACAAGGTTATCAGCAAATGGACTTATGTTTGGCTTAATGATATCATAGTCAAAGTTCTCATACTGTACTTCTCTGATCATATCATCATGATTTAACACAATACCGTAATGCTCTGTGCGTAAGTTTCTACGTACAGGATATCCAAACGGTACATCTGTACAGCCTGTCATGAAGTCAAGGAATGTGTGGAACAGTTTTACTCTGTGCATCACGTGTGTTCCACCAATGGTGAAGTCATTACTGATCCAATGGTTCTGATACTTGTGATAACTTACGTTATACTTGTGTGGATTCTGTCCTACAATTGTTTCAGGACCTACTGCCATTCCTACACCAGCACCAACGTTGTTGATGTTCTTGTTTCTGTTACGCCATAGGAATAACATTGTTTGTGCAAAGTCGTCACGCTTCTCTGTTGGGAAGCCCACGATCCAGTTAGTAGCCGCCGCTACATTATACTTCTTACACATGTCAAAGTTGTCTTCCATTTCTTTAATGGTAACACCTTTAGCCATGTCGTCAAGTACATTCTGCGAACCAGACTCACAACCAAAGTTAAGCATGATGCAACCACCTTCGCCTGATATATCTTTAAAGTATTCTTCGTCCATACGTCCATCACAACGAGCATAGCCTGTCCAACGCATTGGAATCTCATGGGCTCTAAGTGCAAGTGAGAACGCACGTAACTCGTTAACGTTACCGTTAACAAGACTGTCAATGAACCACATGATGTCTGCACCTTTGTTATAGTACAACCACTTTGCTTCTGTGAGAACATCTACTGCTTGACGCTGTCTGTATTTCCAAAAGTGTGTTTCCTCACAGAACGTACAC
>TARA_R110001606_G_scaffold86603_3_pt1 | contig 19482 bp, 12 predicted proteins | sample TARA_R110001606 | Tara Oceans TARA_R110001606 (sample SAMEA4398315) | marine metagenome | biome: Polar Biome; feature: [SRF] surface water layer (ENVO:00010504); material: water (ENVO:00002006), including particulate matter (ENVO:01000060) such as... | depth 5 m | reverse complement strand
GCTGAAGCACAAAAAGAAGGTAAAACCTGTGCTTTCGTTGATGCTGAACACGCACTTGACCCAATTTACGCACAAAAATTAGGCGTAAATATTGATGAGTTATTAGTTTCACAACCTGATACCGGCGAGCAAGCACTTGAAATTTGCGACATGTTAGTTCGCTCAAGCGCGGTTGACGTGGTTGTTGTCGATTCGGTTGCGGCATTAACACCGAAAGCTGAAATTGAAGGCGACATGGGTGATTCACACATGGGCCTACAAGCACGTTTAATGTCACAAGCATTACGTAAGCTAACTGGTAATATCAAACGTTCAAACACTTTATGTATTTTCATTAACCAAATCCGTATGAAAATTGGTGTTATGTTTGGTAACCCTGAAACCACTACTGGTGGTAACGCACTTAAATTCTACGCGTCAGTACGTTTAGATATTCGTCGTATCGGTTCTGTTAAAGAGGGCGACGAAGTGGTGGGTAACGAAACCCGCGTTAAAGTGGTGAAAAACAAAGTTGCTCCTCCGTTTAAGCAAGCTGAATTTATCATCATGTATGGTGAAGGCATCTCTAAGCATGGCGAGTTAATTGACTTAGGTGTTAAGCATAAGCTGGTTGAAAAAGCAGGTGCTTGGTATAGCTACAATGGTAGTAAAGTTGGTCAAGGTAAATCAAACTCAATTAAGTTCTTGAAAGAGAACCCTGAGATTTCTAACGAGATTGAAGGTAAGTTACGTGATATGTTGCTATTAAAAGCAACAATTAAGCCTGACGATGTTGAAGATACAGTGTTAGCAGATGATGCTGAGCTTTAAAAGTATTTAATAAGCGCGATTTGACCCGCACTTAACATTAAAAAAGCCGCTAAATAATATTTAGCGGCTTTTTTGTATTTGTATTTTTGTTAGCGAGTTATAACTGCCAATTCACTGAGACAGTGAAGTTACGTGGTGCACCATAGTAGCCTTGCTCCCAATACAGGCTGTGGATGTATTTTTCATTGGTTACATTATTAATATTGAACGACAAACCGACATTATCCGTAATATCGTAAGTAGTCATAAGGTTTAAGATACCGAATGCATCTTGTTTGGTAACTGGAGTAACACCCAGTGCTGTAATTGGCTGAATGCGTTTAGTGTCATCTTGCCAGCGGTAATTTAAGCCAAATGTTAGCCCTTTAATCTCAGTCACTTTATGAGTGATGGCAAGTTTATACTGGTTTTTAGGGGTGTAATTCTTAACAAGCTCATCACCATCAATATTGATGGTGCTATAACTAAAACTAGTACTGAGGGTTTCAGTAATTTTACCGCTAAGCTCCACTTCAAAACCATCACTGTTAATACCATCAGCACCATAGTAACGGGTGTCATCAGGTTTTGAGCCTGGAATTGCAACCGCAAGGCCAACTTGCTTAGCATCAAAATAAGCAAGGGTAACAAACAGGTTACTGTCTAATAACTGTGCTTTTACGCCTATTTCACTGCTTTTACCTGTGATTGGATCGAGGTAATCACCATTGATCTCACGCTCAGTTTGCGGCACAAATGTTTCTGTGTAGCTGGCATACGCTGCTAGATCGTCGTTAATATCGTACACAGTGCCAAAATAAGGAATGGTTTTATCCGCTTTTTTATCTTTGGCAACACCATACGACATACCTTTAGATTGCCAGTTAACTTGGCTAACACCGGCTAAAAAGCTGAGTGAGTCGGTAGCACGAATACGCGTAGAAATATAAGCAGAACGTTGTCTGTTAGTAACATCACCACCGGTCAAACCATCCGTAAGCGTTGCCACTGGCGCTGCGCCATCCCAGCCACCAAGCTCTGGCATTGGAGGAGAACCATTGCCTGTCGTGTTGTCATAAAGTGACTTATCATAATTATCCATATCAGCCTGGTTTACACCAAATGATAAATCATGCGCCATGCCGAATAAATCGAACTTACCCGCAACGTATAAATCAAAAATGTCGTGCTTGTCTTTATGGTCATACTCACTTGCATAACCCGTTAAGCCAAGGCCGGTTTCACGATCGGGAGTACCAAAAACGTAAAATAGCTCAGAATCTTGCTCATTTACTAAATGCGCGTAATTTGCTTTTAAAAACCAAGTATTAGTAATGTTTTGTTCAACTGAGACGAAAAGTTGCTCAGTAGAGTTATTCCAATATGACCAATCTGACGCTGTACTTGTCGATACATCAAAATTTGTTGCACTACCATCGCTATAATAAAGCGGTAATGCTCCCCAAAGCGGGCTGTCGGCATCTTTTTGTTGATTGACATAGTTTACCGATAAAGTCGTACTGTTGGTAAGCTGGCCTTCATAGGCAAGGTAATAAATGGTTTTGTCTTGTTCGTAGCGATCTAGGTATGAATCTGTTTTTTGTTTTGTAAACGCAACACGTACGGCCTGATTTTCAGTTAACGCCGTTGAGGCGTCGAGTTCCAAGCGTTTGTTACTCCATGAACCAAACGATGCAGAAGCGCTTACTTTTGTTTGATAAGTTGGCTTTTTAAGTACCATGTTAACGGTAGCTGACGGGTTACCTGCACCAGTCATCAAACCATTTGCGCCGCGAACAACTTCTACGCTTTCAAAAATAGAGGTATCAAGTGTACCTTGAATCGAGCCGTTATCTTGCGGGGTACCCATGCCATTTACTTGGAAGTTAGTAATTTCAAAACCACGGGCTTTAAAATATGTGCGATCTGTTTCTATTTGTTCAACAGTTACGCCTGGCGTGCTTTCTAGTACGGCATTAATATCATCGAGAGAGAAGTCGTCCATTAAGGCGCGCGATATAACAGAGATCGACTGCGGTGTTTCTTTAATTGTTAAGCCCAATTTGGTTGCTGACTGCGCATCTTCCGTAATGTAATTTTTATGGTGTTGTCCATACACAGCTATTTTTTCAAGGGATTCATGATTGTTATTTTCTTCGGTTGCGTGAACAACACCACTTATAGCTAGCGAAGTAAAAGCTGCTAATTTAGATAAACGTAAAAACTGCGGGGCAGACATGTGACATCCCATAAATTAAAAAGAAGTACGCAATTTAATCTAAATGCCAACGATTTGCAATTGCATTGTTGTGTTTTATTCGATAAATAGTTTGATTTTGGAGTAATAAAAAAGCGGCCAAAGCCGCTTAAGGAAGTAATATAATTTTAGTTTTAGCTTAGAACGCGTATTTAACTGAGAACTGCAGGCGATCTAAATCACCATCAACGCCACTTTCTGTTTCGCGTTCTGCATGCTTTAACTCAGCACCAAACGTTAAACGTTTAACTGGTGAGTATAAAATATTAGCGCTATAGCTTTGGCTAGATTCAGTTGGGTCACCGGTAATCGTAAGCAAATCAGTGTTATTGTCTGCTGAGAAGAACGAGTAAAGGAATGTTGAGCGCCATTGGTTATTCCAATTGTGCTGGTAAGCAATAAACCCTGATGTAGAGTCAATTGCATCTAGCTCATCACCATTAAGCACTGCACCATGCGCAACATTTAAGCCAACGTAACGACCTAAGCCTTTACCTTGGGTAAGCATAAATTTAACGTTGTCTTGGCCAACTTTAAACATACCTGATGCACTAATGCCAATTGATGTTTCATCAGCGTCAAGGCCGCCCACTTTATAAGTAAGTTGACGAGCAAGCGCTGCAACCACTAAGTTACCCCAATCAGCAGTATGTGTGTAACGTGCTGTGAAATCCGGTAATGATGCATCATCGGTTACAGCCATACCATTTGAAGTTGTAATTGTACTTTCAGGGTTTTCTAGCGAGAAAGACCATGCGCCAGTTGTGTATTTAACTTGTGCTTGGCGAACAAATACCGTGCCTTCAGCTGGACCTACAAAATCAAGAGTTTCAGGCAGTGCACCAACATTTTGGAAGTTTGACCATGTTTGACCAAACAACCAGCCGTCGTAAGAAATAAATGCGTGGCGAATACGTGGCGCGTATGAGTTAGATACGCGCTCATTACCGCCAGCAGCAGATGCTAAAAAGTCTATTTCGATTTTACTACTTATGGTTTTGCCGTTGTCTAGGAGTGTTGATGTGCCAAAATTAAAACGAGACTGACGTGCGTGCATATCAAATACAGCATCAGAGTTGTTGTCGGCACCGACTGTTAATGTACTTGGTACATAAAAGTCACGCCCTACATTTGTTCCTGCAGGCGCGCCAGCTGAATAATCACTCCACATTGCATCGAGTTTTATATAACCACCATAAGTAACATCAGTGCCACCAATCGTTGCGGCTTGTGCTGTAGCTGAGAGCGCGCACAATACGGCAGTGGCAGTAAGTGTTTTTAATACTGTTGATTTTGTTGTCATAGTCAAAGTCCTATTCGGGGCTGCTTGTTGCATCATGATACTTGTGTTGTGATACCACTTTTGATTAAGTATGCTTTTTACTCAATTACCTATTGGTCTATTAGACTAAGGTGGCAAGCTTGTTACCCTAGTTTAAACATATCATTAACATTTTGTATTAATAGCGTAAAATGATGAAATTTTAAAACAATTAGAGCGTTCAGTGAAATAAATCAAAGATAATACAACTAAGGTCTAATACTTTCGCCCGCTATGCTGGGTGATCCTTAAGATAGGCCTTAGGCAAGTAATTAAAATGGAGACGACTATGTCACAAAGTATCTATCCAGTTCCTGCACATATCAAGAATGCAGCCTTAGTTGATAACGATAAATATAATACACTTTACAAGCAATCTATTGATGATCCAGAAGGTTTTTGGGCAGAGCACGGTAAACGTCTCGATTGGTCAACACCTTTTACTAAAGTAAAAAATACCTCTTTTGATAAAGGCCATATCAGTATTAAATGGTATGAAGATGGCGAACTTAATGCTTCGTATAACTGTATTGACCGCCATCTGGCAACTAAAGCAGATAAAACGGCATTGATCTGGGAAGGCGACGATCCATCGCAAAGTGAACATATTTCTTATCAACAGCTGCATGACGAAGTGGCAAAATTTGCCAATGGTTTGAAAAAACTCGGTGTTAAAAAAGGCGATCGTATTGCTATTTACATGCCTATGTCACCGCAAGCTGTTTATGCAATGCAAGCATGTGCGCGTTTAGGTGCAATTCACTCGGTAGTCTTTGGTGGTTTCTCACCATCAGCAATTGCTGATCGTATTAAAGATTCTGGTGCTAAAATTGTTATTACTTCTGATGAAGGGCGTCGTGCAGGCAATACAGTGCCGCTTAAAGCAAATGTTGATGAAGCCGTTGCACAACAGTCGGTCACTACCATCGAACACGTTGTTGTACATCAGTTAACGGGTGGCGAGGTACAATGGCATGAACATGATGTATGGTGGCATGATTTAGTTGCTGATCAAGCCCCAGACTGTGCACCAGAGCCGATGAATGCAGAAGATCCACTCTTTATTCTTTACACTTCAGGTTCAACAGGTCAGCCTAAAGGGGTGGTTCATACGACTGGTGGTTATTTAGTATATGCATCGATGACTCACGAATATGTGTTTGATCTAAAAGAAGATGATATCTTTTGGTGTAGCGCCGATGTGGGCTGGATCACAGGTCACAGTTACATTGCTTACGGCCCATTAGTTAATGGTTGTACGCAAGTCTTATTTGAAGGTGTACCCACTTACCCAACCGCAGGACGTATGGGTGAAGTAGTCGATAAGCATAATGTTACAATTTTATACACAGCGCCAACGGCAATTCGTGCACTGATGGCCAAAGGCGATGAACCAACAGCGACCTCAAACCGCGATAGCCTACGTATTTTGGGCTCGGTGGGTGAGCCAATCAACCCAGAAGCATGGACTTGGTATTACGAAAACATGGGTAAAGGTAACTGCCCAATTGTTGATACTTGGTGGCAAACTGAAACTGGTGGCATCATGATCACACCTTTACCAGGTGCAATTGATATGAAACCAGGTTCTGCAACCCGTCCATTCTTTGGTATTGCGCCAGCATTATTTGATGCTGAAGGTAATGCTCTGGAAGGCGCAGTTGATGGTAACTTAGTTATTCTTGATAGCTGGCCATCACAAGCTCGAACAGTTTATGGCGATCATGAACGTTTTGAACAAACTTACTTCTCTGCTTATCCGGGTGTGTACTTTACTGGAGACGGTTGTCGCCGTGATGAAGATGGTTACTACTGGATCACCGGCCGTGTTGATGATGTATTAAACGTATCAGGACATCGCTTAGGTACTGCCGAGATTGAGAGTGCACTGGTTGCTCACCCTGCGGTTGCCGAAGCTGCTGTAGTAGGTTACCCGCACGATATTAAAGGCCAAGGTATTTATGTTTACCTAACGCCAAACGAGGGTGTAACGGTCAGTGACGAATTAACCAAAGAGGTACGTAATTGGGTTCGTAAAGAGCTTAGCCCAATTGCATCGCCAGATATGATCCAATGGTCACCAGGTTTACCTAAAACCCGCTCAGGTAAGATCATGCGTCGTATTTTACGTAAGATCGCTGCAAATGAGCACGAGCAATTAGGTGATACCTCAACACTTGCAGACCCTGGTGTGGTTGATGAATTAATCGAGAACCGATTAAATCGTTAAATATGCGTTAAAAACTTGATTAGAAGTTGATTCTAAACGTAGTATATCGGCTGTCAGCTATTTGATAGATGGCAGCCGAATTCATTAGGAGTGAACCATGAGTCAGTTTTTAATAGCGGATGACCACCCGTTATTTCGCGAAGCACTAAAAGGGGCATTAACGGCAAAGTTTGATGGTTTAGAGGTTTTTGAATCTGAAAATTTTGAAACTACATTGCAAGTGCTTAGTGAACAAGAAGATTTAGATATCTTACTACTAGACCTACATATGCCCGGCAGTGGCGATTTATATGGCCTAATTCGCATTCGTGAAGATTATCCAAGCTTGCCAATTGCTGTTGTCTCTGGCAGTGAAGATATCAATATTGTTTCAAAAGTTATGAGCTACGGGGCGATGGGATTCATTCCTAAGTCATCATCATCAGATGATATTGCCGGAGCAATTAATCAAATACTCGATGGCGATGTATGGCTACCACCTGAGCTTAAAGACAAAGTAGCGAGCGTTACCAATGAAGATAAAGAAATCGCCGCTCAAGTAGCCTCCCTTACCCCACAGCAATATAAAGTGCTGCAGTACTTGCACGAAGGTTTGTTGAATAAACAGATCGCTTATGAACTACATATTTCAGAAGCAACGATCAAAGCGCACATCACCGCGATATTCCGTAAGCTTGGAGTGTATAACCGCACGCAAGCGGTGTTGATAGCTGCAAAATTACAACTCGAACCTATCGAGCAAACACATTAAGTACAGTATAAAAGTGTCAATAATAATAAAAATAAAGAGGCGTTGCGCCTCTTCATTCTACTCTATTTCTAGAGCCTAGCTAAATACGACGGTTCTATTACCATTAATAAATAGCTTATGTTCTGATGCTAATTGCAGTGCCTTACAAAACACTGTTTTCTCTACATCTTTGCCCATTTTAGCCATCATTTCGGCAGTGTTTGCGTGGTTTACATGGGTGACGTCTTGCATAATAATCGGCCCTTCATCGAGCTCATTATTAACAAAATGCGCTGTTGCACCAATGATCTTAACTCCTCGTTCAAATGCCTGATGATATGGTTTTGCACCGATAAAAGCAGGTAAAAATGAATGATGAATATTGATAATTTTACCATCAAAGCGGCCTACAAATTCAGGGCTTAAAATCCGCATATATTTGGCAAGGCCAATGATATCGGGATTGTAGCTGGCAATTAAGTCACCCACTTGCAGGTCGTGTTCAGCGCGTGATAGACCTTCATGGCTGACCACATGAAACGGCACATCAAAGCCCTTCGCCAATGGCGCTAAGTCAGGATAATTAGCAATCACAGCCAATACTTCAATATTCAGTGCTTGCTCAAATTGCTTTAGCAATACGCCCCCTAAGCAGTGGGCTTCTTTAGTCGCTAGTAACACCACTTTAGTTTTCTCGTCAGTGTGCAGTGCTAATTGCGCGCCATCGGGTAACAAAGCTTGTAATTGATTTAAAAAATCTGGATCTGGTTGGCCCGTTAGTTCAGTGCGCATAAAAAAGCGCTGAGCATCTTTATCTACAAATTCATTATTGCGGGTAATATTTAAATTATGCTGATGACAAAGTCCGGTGATTTTCGCTATTAAGCCGACATCATCGGCACATTGCGTGGTTAGTATCGTGTTCATTTTTCCTCATTCTAATCCCGTGAACAGTGGCTCCATTATTTGTTAATTTGTCACAATAGCAAGGGCTTTATTGAGAAATTCAGTATTACCTAAATTGCTATAAGTGGAAAATAAAAAAATATTTTAATTTTGTGAGAAATTATTATACAGATTTCGTTATGGGTTATTTATTGTTCATTATCTTATTATCGTCAGGTAGACAAAATATAACAACGAAAGGGATAATTTTATGAATCTAATTAAATCAATGCTTGCGGCATCTATTTCGCTGGCTTTATTGTCTGGCTGTGAATCTGATTTTGTTGATCACCCTGATGAGCCTATAAATACCGCACCAGTTATTAGCGTAAGCGATACAGCAGTAGTTGAAAAACAAGCTATTTCAATCAGTGCCACAGTGCAAGATGAAGGCCCCGTTACTTATCTTTGGAGCCAAAATGCAGGGTTGTCAGTTGCATTAGAGAACACCAATACAGGGACTGTTAGCTTTATTGCGCCAAGTGTTAGCGAAGATAAAAAAATATCTTTAAATTTAACTGTTACAGACAGTGAAGGTTTAACGAGTGAAAAAAATGTTGTAGTTGATATTCAACAGCAGCTGGTTAAATTATCACTGGAAGGCATAGCAACAGATTCCCCCTTAATTGACGCGGCTATAAAAGCCAAAATAGGATCGCAAGAGTTCACGACAACGACAAATAGCGATGGTTATTATAGCTTAGAGTTAGCACTTGACGATGATGCTGATATGAGTCAATTGGTGACAATTGAAGCACAGGGTAAAGAGCAACAACAAGCCGCTTTGTTGCAGTCACGACTAATGAGCTTTGCAAGCTTGAAAACGAAAGCGGGCGATGACGCTGTACTTACTAATGACGAAGACTTTTCGGTAAATATTACTAATCTAACCACAGCAAAGTCGGCGCTTTTGGCGCGAGAAAATTTATTCGTAGACATTAAAAGCGAGCAAGACTTGAAACGCTTGTCGAATGAGATTAGTGCTGATGAGCTCGTTAAGGTTGCTACGGCTATAAAAGTTATTTTGGACAAATCAACGAGCAATGAATTATTTGCTTTACCCGAGGGAGTAAATAATGTTTTAGAGCTGGCTTTAGATAATGAAAAAATGACTCAGTATATTAAAAAAGTGGAGCAAACGCCCGAGTTTAGCCAGGCCCAAGAAGAAATGCTAGCTGATGAGAAGGTTGTTCAGTCTACAAAGAGTAATAACATTAAAACTTTTTACTATAATCGTGGCAATTTATCTATTAATCAAGTTATTGAATTAGATAACGACGGCACTGGTCGTTACCTTCTTCAAAATTATGATGGTCGCTTCGACTGGATATATCAAAACGATGTGTATACCTTAAATAATCCTGAAGGTTTTTATGCTTATCAGACTACTGCTGATATTGAAATTGATGGTGAAACAAAGCGGGTTCGCCAAGAGGTTACTACTTATAAAGCAGAGCTAAAGTTAATTGCGGCAACTGAAAATGGTTTTTTAGTCAAAGAAACTGAGTATAAAAATGTAGAGTACCCAGATGGTGAGTTAGAAAATTATCAACTCACTAACGAGTCTATCCTTAAAGTATTCACTCAAAATGAGCAAGTTGATTTTACCTTCGCGCAAACTCAAAACCCTATTGCATTGCCTGCACCGCATATTTTCGTTGATCAAGTATCTCTTGGTGCGATTACGTTAATGTTAAATGACGATGGAACAGGTGCTGTTTCAGAGCTTGGAAATACGCCTATTACTTGGCGAATGATAGAAGATAATAGCAAACAGTCATTACATATCACACTGAGTGATTACGATAATGAAACAATACTATTTAGGCAATTAACAAGTGATGGTGATATTGCAACGTTTGCTGCATTTAGTGAATTTGACGGAATTAAAAATGCGAGTGTAGGTACTGGCAGCATTATCGACGAATCAGAGACATTCAATATTGCAACAATCCCTGGAATATATAGCTACAACTTTGATGGTAAGAGTTTAGATGAGTTTTGGTTTGAGCTTTGGCCTGATGGCAAAGCTATTTCGATGAGTGTGTACGACAGCAATGAGGATGGGCAATTATCAGTTGCTGAAAGTCGAATTTATGCTGGTAACTGGCATCTTGATGATGACATTCTTACAATAACGCGAAACCTAAATGGACGAGATGATTGTTACTACGTTGAGCAAGATCCTAATTGCTGGTTGTGGAATACTCGGCAATGGAAGCTAATTGAACAGATCGAAGATACTATTTATGTAAATAACATGCATCAATTTACCTATAGCCAAGGTGAGGAACCAAGAGAGAAAACGTTCGATAATCGCAAGTTTAATCGAGCAACTGAGCGGCCTATTTCGTCGCCACTACCTGATGAAATTTTACAACAGATAGGCTATCAGCCCCCTGTTTCTTTGACTGGCCTAATTAGCCCTAATAACTACTTGGGTAAGCGTTTGTATTTTACAGATCATGATTATAAAGTGGAAGGCGAGCTTGGTTATTTTCAATTTGATGACAATAACTCATTTCAATATTATCAAGATAACAACCTATCAACAGGGACTTACCAGATATTTTCTGATAATCAATTAATATTACGCGATGGTTCATCATTAATGTATGGGGCTAATTATAGTTTATTAATTGGCTCGAGTAATGTGGTAATTGCTACTTTTAAAGAGCATATTTGGCCGCATTTTACTAGCGAAAACGATGCCAAAGAATACATGAGTATTGTTGCCGACAATAAACCAGTAAGTAACGTCGAACATTTAATCGGGCGCGATATATATATGGTCGACCGAGATCGAGATGATCAGTGGGTGGTTAGTTATTTGAAGTTTGATGAAGATAAAATCACAATTTATAGTGATGAAAGTTTCACAACCATTAATACAGAGCTTGATTACAGTGTTGATGACACAGGCATGATTAGCTTCCCGGATGATCAAAATACAATGTACTTATCGTTAGTGACTGATGAGTTTAATATTATTATTACTAATGATGTAGGAAATAGCAGTAAAGATTTTAACTATTTCTTATTTGATCAGCAAAAAGCAAAAGATTTTGTTAACAACACAAATGCATTAAGAGAAAGCGCACAGCGTTAACTCCACTTACAATCTTTTAGTTTTAACAAAAATAAAGCGCGATAATTTTTATCGCGCTTTTATTCGTTTTAGTGGCCTGCAAAATTACCGTCGCAGAGATTTTATATCACGTAAAATGTGTAAATGTTAGGTTATAAGGCCGACGCGGGGTAAACCCTTAAAAGAACGGGGGTAAACCCGCTGTTATGGTGTTGTATGGAGGTGATTGTGGCTCGTTTAATTTTTTGTTGTTTGATGGTTGGTGTTTTACCAGGGTGCGCGATGAGTGACCCATCTGCAGAGATTGATGAAAATCAGTATGTATATCCTTATAAATGTACACATAAAGGAGAGGTTGAATATCATTCAATCACGGCACGTGAGCCTTTAAGTAAAGCGTTTTTAGCTAAAATGCAAAATGCATTGCACGAGGGCTTTGAGCTAGACCCTAATAGTTGCGTGCCTGTAGAGGCAATACCAGACGCTAAGAATAAGTAATTCGTCTCAACGATTTAGTAACGCCATTAAGACAGATAAAAATATTTTAAATTTATGAGAAAAATTTAACTGCTATTCGTGTCTGTCATTGTTGTGATTTCTTCGTAAAATTTATTTAGCTATAAATAATAACTATCTAAGGAATTACATGAAGTTACAGTTTGAATCACCTAAAGTTAAAACATCAATTTTATTCACGTTCAGTCTTCTTCTATCTGCTTGTGGAGGTGGTAGCGATGACTCACAAACTACAAAATCTGATGCAGATAAACAGCCAGATAAAGTAGAAGCGTCGCGCTTAGTGTGGGAAAAATTATTACCAACAACAAGCTTTGCTTATTACTCGTCACCGGCACTTAGTGCTGATGAGCAAACAATTTATATAGGCACAGCTAAGAATGTACGCAATGACCCCGCAGGCAGTGATTTGATGGTAGCTTATAACCGCAATGGCAGTGAAAAGTGGCGTTACACTTTGCCTAATGGTGAAGAAGTGCGTTCAAGCCCTGTTGTACATAATGAAAATATTTATTTCACTGTTGATAAGCGAGTAGGTGAGTTTGAAAAAGCATATCGCGATTTAGTAGCTCTAAATAGTAGCGGCGAGCAAATGTGGCGTCAACGCGTATCTGATTATGGCTTTCAAACAGGTTCTGGTTTAACCAAGGTTGCGGCTTTTGAAGGCCAAGTTATATATACCGGTTTAGATATCCGCGCTTTTAATGCGCAAACGGGTGAGAGCTTGTTTGAGCGTTTATGTAACTGTGCAGAGCGACAAGACCGATTTGTAAATGGAGCGGTAAATCACAATGGAGAATTGGTATTTTATGATGAAGGGCGCGTACTTAAGCTTGATTTAAATAGTTATGAGTTAGTTGGCGAATTCAAAGATATAGACACCTTTGAAGGTGACTTGGTTTACTCTACTCCAGCTATTGATTCTAACAATAATATTTACTTTGGGTCTGAAGCCGGAGTTTTATACAGCTTTGATGATAATTTGGATCTTCGTTGGCAGTTTGAGTTACCAAACCCGAAGGTGTTCGAGGCGCCATACATTCGCTCATCGGTAGCGATAGATGAGTCGCGTAGTACGATTTATTTTGGTACAAAAAATAATGATGATAGTGAGTTTTACGCACTCGATATCAATGATAAAAGTATAAAATGGCAAGTGGCAATTACCGGTGATGTTTATGTGTCTCCTACCATTGGCGATAATGGTAATGTGTACTTTTCTTCAGAAAGTAATTTACTTTATACATATAAACCAGATGGCACGCTTGCATGGCAATATGATTTAAAAGCAAATGTAACTTGGTCTTCTCCAGCTATCGATAGTCAGGGGGTTTTATACATAGGTACTTTATCTGAAAGTAATGTATCGGCCGCAAGTGCAACAGGTAAGCTTGTGGCTATTCAAACCGACAGCACAGGTTTAATGCCTAATACTTGGTCTAAAATTCACCGGGATAATCAAAATAGTGGCGTGGTTAAGTAAAGTTAAAGTAAAGCAGTCGCACTAGTGTGCGATTGCTTTAACTAAAATTACAACGGGTTTACCACTGAGAACCGTTTATCAGAAACACTCCAGTAACCCAGATCAGAGACGATTAAAATTTTATAATTGTTACCTCGGCCATTAAAGAGTGCAGGGTCTAAGTTAAACTCTCCTGTATTTGGCAGTTCTTCAGCGAACTGGTACCAGCGCCTATTATTCACGATATTTAAATCCACTTGTTGCTTATCGCCAATTCCGCGAGAGTCATCATGCAGAACATACATAGCAACGGTTTGTCCGTAGAGTTTATTGGCGTTCCAGGTTATCGTTTTTTGCTGACCTACAGGGTAAATATCAAGGGCTTTAGGTGTGATAATAGTTGTAACCAATTTGTCTTTTAGTAAAAAGTGCTCTAAACCGTTATCAACAGTTTTACCTGAAGCAATACTAAAGAAACCATCAGATAGGCTCCAATAGCCTAAATCGCTGATGAGCATAAGTTTAAAGCGATTTGTGCCATTGGCCATAAAATGATAAGGGTCAATTTGGGCTGTTCCCGTGTTTTTTAAATTAGTTGCCGCTGGGTGCCAATCAATTTTCTTCAAATTATTAAAATCATCCAAGCTGTTAACTTTATAGTTGACGGTATGATTGACTAATACACTTATCGTATTGCCAATTAATCGTTTGCTATCCCATTCAATCGTAAATTCAGAGCCTATTTTTAGTTGGCTTGCATGTTTAGGGGCCGTGATCGAGCTAACTCGCTTTGTTTCACTTATCGCGTTGATATCTCTGGCAGGGCTAAATTGGTTCTTTGTGGAGTGTGATATATGGTTTTGCTTTTCGAGTTGTGCTAACCACTGTGTGTGTGGATTATTGTTTAGCTTATTAATAGTCGCTATTAATTCAAATGCCAAGGGAGAGTTTGATTTAGCATAAACAATGAGCTGCTGCATTTGCTGTGAAGTTAAAGTATTAAACATATTTGTTTTTATCACAAGCTCTAACCATTGAACTTGCTGTTGCTTGCTTAGTTGTGTTAGGTCAATATCAAATAATGCTGTTTTATTCAGTGTATTTTGTTCATATTGCGCCGTGTATTTTGCTAAGGTGATATCGTAATATTGGCTTGATTGTTGTGTACCATTGGCAAGCCATAGCTCTGCATTCTTTAAGGTTTGTGAGTACTTACGCAAACTTAAACCTAGCATGGTACTTTCATAACGCCCCTTCATGCATTTTTGATCACTTGTCGAACAATGTAGTAGCTGTTTATTTAAAAAGTTATTTGCTTGCAAATAATCACGTTCTTTTAGGTAATATTGATATTGCTCATATAGTACAGTACTAAGTTCATGTTCAAAGTTTGGGAGTAGCTGTTGATAGATAAACATGGCTTTATTCAGGGCTTGTTCTTGCGCAAGTTGTGCACCTGCTTGAGCATATAAATTTGCCGCAAAATGGTTTAATTTTGCGAGCTCACAATGTAGTGGGTGGTAGTTATTCGCAGCATTTTTTAATGTTGAGTCTAGTAACTTAATTGCTTGGTCTATTTGATTATCTTCTATCAGTAGGCTGCTTTTCATTAACGATTGCCATGCTTTTTGCGAGGCAGACGTTGCTGTCGTATTTTCATTCTCGAGAATTAATTGACGGCTGAGTATAGGGTGATTATCACGATAAGTAAAAATATGTATTAATAATTCCAGTTTTAGTTCGGATGCATCGCTATTTTGAAAAGCTATTTTGATCTGCTTTATGTCACCAGCTAAATAGCTATCTTTAGTAAGCCAACCAAGCAATTTAATGTTGCTGTTTTGAGGGTTTTGCTGCGATAGTTTTTGCCAAAGAATTCGTGCTTTTTGTTGTTGATTTAATTTAATTAAACTTTTAATTTTTAATATTTGCATGTCAATCGAACTATCGCACAACGCCAATATATCTAAAGCTGCTGTAAAATTTCCATGCAAGTATAAGCTTTGGGCAACGGTTAAGAGTACGCTTTGTTGGTTTTTTGGGCTTAATTGACTCTGCATTACTTGTTCAACACCAGCAAGTAACAAGGCCGATACCGACAGTTTTGCACCTTGCGGCGCTAACGGTGTGCTGCTAATTAGTAAGTTTTGATAAAAGTTGAGCAGTTCATACTGTTGCTTTGCGGCTTGCTTTTGTTCATCTTGATAAAGAAATAAGCTAATACAGGCGACACCCAAAAAAGCGATAGTTGAGGTTATTAGAGCAGCAGTAAGAGGGGAGCGTCTTATAAACTTACCTAATATATATGTTTTTGAGTGTTTAAACCAAAGTAATGGACGATGCGCCAGATAAGCGGCGATATTTTGTTTTAATGTATCTGCTGATGCAAAGCGTTGCTGTGGTAGTGGCGCCAGTGATTTATTGATGATTTCTTGAAGCTCTGTACTAATAGGTTGTATAAGTAGTTTTTCTAAAATACGCCCAAGGCTATAGATATCAGCTTGGGTTGTTAAGCTTTCACCAGCCAGTTGCTCTGGGCTTGCAAACTCGTGACTAAGCGCTTTTATATATGCGTTATGTAATGGTATTTCATGATTCATGGAACTGGAACGCGCAACCCCAAAATCAACAAGTTTAGGTTCACCATTGTTATCTACTAGGATATTTGAAGGCTTTAAATCTGCATGGATCACCCTATTTTGGTGAGCATACTCAACGGCATCACATACTTTTTGAAATACCTCTAACCTTGCTTTTTGCGAAAGGTTTTTTGCGTAGTTAATTAATGTATCACCGGCTATATATTGAATGATGATGTAAGTGCCAATACTGCATTTACCGACATCTAATACGCTAGCTATATTGGGATGTGATAATTTGGCAAGATATTGCGCTTCTTGTAAAACATGTTTTTGTCCATGTAATTGTACAATGGATGGATAAAATAACTTAATCGCTACCTTTTGATTTAACTGGCCATCATTTCTAGTCGCCAAGTAAACTGCACCCATTCCCCCATAGCCAATTAATTGCTCTAACCTAAAGTGACTTATTTCGCCGCCTTGCAGTTGTAAAAGCTGATGATCATTAGTAAGTAAATTTAATTGGCCATGTAATAAGTCATTAAACAATGAGCTTTGATCATTACTTGTATGTGCATTTATTAATTGCTTCACTTCAATGATGAATTGTTCATCAGATAGTTGTAATTGCAGCAATCCTGAGGTTAAGTTGTTGGCATGGTGTGTAAGTAAGTGTTCAAAACACGAAAGCGCGTCTTTAAATTGATTCATTAATTATCTTAATTTGTTTGAATACGCACTTTTATAAACGCTTTAGCAGCATCTAATTCGCGATAAATAGTAGCAAGTGAGACCTTGAATTGTTTAGCTAGCACTTTAGTATCTAGGCCCAAAAAGTAATGTTGAGAGAATATTTGAGCTTTTTGCGGATGATTTTTTTCTAGATGATTTAGGGCGCTATCTAATGCTAAAAAATCCTCTTGGTGTTTTAGTTGATCGTTTTGTTGCTGGATTTTTTCTGCGTTAGGAGTGCGTTTGAGAGTTTGAAACTTGCGAATTTCATCGCGTAAAATATTACGGATAAATACACTTAAATAAGTATTAAATTGTGTTTGGTGATTAATGCTTTGTTGTGGCGGAATTAACTCAATAAGTGACTGATGTAGTAGCGATCCAGTATGCGGTAAGTGCTGCAATACATAGGTTGAATCGATTTCATTACGGTAACCTTCTAAATGTACATGACAAACTTGTTTCAGGTGGTAGTAAAGCCGAGCTTTAAGTTCATCAGCACTTTGCGGGCAACCATTTTGCCAGCCATTGATTAGATCTTCTAATGATGCCTGCATCGATCTTCCTTATTTCGATATTTCAATTAATAAGGTACATTTGCGGGACTTTAATTACAAGTGTTAACTTAATGTTCGTTAATCAATTCTCTCAGCTGTGAGGGAGTCGTCCCAGTCCAGCGTTTAAATGCGCGGCGAAAGTTAGTTAAGTCGCTAAAGTTAAGTTCGCCTGCTAGGGTTTCGTTACTTTGCGCTAAAGTGGCGATATTAAACACCGCGGTTTGGCGATTGATACAATCTTGCAAGGCGCTAAAACGAGTATGATGTTGTTTTAGTTTTCGCTTAAAAGTGGCGGGGCTCATAGCGAAATGCTGGGCAACTGTTTCGAGGTTTTGTTGTGGTTGAGCACTAATATGATTGCGCACTAATTGCAGCCAAGGTGCAGCGGGTAAAGGTTGCTGCTTTATGGTTGCTAATGATTGCTGCAGCAGGCTCGGACAGCTATCTATTAAGTGTTTGTTATAAAGTTCATCACTAATACTGACCATAAATAATTGTTGTGAAAACTTGCAGTTGGCTTGTAGGTTAGTTTGATATTGCTCTATGTGTGAGGGCTGCGCATAGGGAAACGAAAAACATAAATCACTGTTATTACCTATTCGCCATTTACATGTTGCAGCGATAAAACTGGCAAATAATTCGCAGCAAAATTGTTCTACGGCTGCATTTATTGCCCCGAAGCTGAGGTTGATAATGAAGTAATGTCGGCCTTGATGGTATTTATGTTCGGCATTAAATAAGTTAAAGCCATGCAAAGGAGTGCGTGTGAGTAGTTTTTGCAGTGTGCGTAAACTTTCTGCTTGAGAAAATGCGCTATATAACGGATTGTGATTAAGTAGTTTTCGCCCTAGTAAAAAACTGAGTTGGTGTTGATTATCAAATTGACGACAGTTTTCTTGTAATCGATAAAATTGCTCAACACTGATCGAAGCCGTTCCAGCTGCAAAATCTTGATAAAATAATCGAGTTCCTTTGAGTAACTTATCAGGGTGTACCCCTCGGTGTTTGGCTAAATCAACTAATTGCGCTGCCCATGACTGTAAACCTTGATAAGGAGAGTCGATATAACTGCTGTTACTAAGGCTTGCACTCACGCAGTATGTCCATGTAAGTTTTTGTTCGTTAGTAATTTTTGATGCAATTGACTGAGTAAACCAGAGGTCGAATCACGGTGCGTTGCGGCTACTAAACTGGTGTGTACTTTTTGTTTGTAGCTCACTGCTTTGTCGCTGCTATTAAACGAAAACGCTTCTAAAGCACTGACTAACGATACGCTTAGCTGCTCTGCGACAGCGAGTTCGGTATTGGGCAACATGACAATAAAGCAATCACTGGCGTAACGGCAGACTAAATCTTGTTCACGTACATTCAAGGTGATCACTTGAGCAAACTCTTGTAACAGCTTATCGCCTTCTGCATCACCAAATTGACGATTAAACCGATCAAACTGAGCAATATCTAACATCAGTAATGAAAATCCATGCAGGCTATGGTGGAGCAAATTTAGCTCGCGGCTGATCTGGCTTTTCATATAATCGGCGCTAGCTAGTCCGCTGATAGCATCACTGAGTTGATGCTCTCGATAAAAGCGCTCGCGATTACGTAATTGTTGATTAATGGTCATTTGCTCTTGGTGCCAATGATACAAAGCCATGGTCATTAAAATCATCCCAAATGGTGCAGGAATGGATTCAATAGTACTGAGCCATGCTTGTTCATTGCTGTAATATACAAATTCATCAATAAAATCGAGGGTCATCGATAGATTCATAATCGCAAGGCCTGAGAATAATAAGTTAGTTACTCGTCCCTTTGGCCTACTTAATAGAATAAAAAAGATCCACAGCAGGGTCATGGCAGTAATACCGCCTTCGCCACCTACATCAAACCAATCGATCTGGCTATGGCCTTTATAGTGACCGTAGCTAAGTGTCAGGGTTAATACGCTGGTTAACATCACCACTAAGATAAGCAGTAATGAGCGATGTAATTTTAAAAACGATAAATTCATTGTCAGCTCAATAGGTATATTTGATAGGCAGAATAAGCAAACAGCTTAAACACCACTAGGGTCAGATTAGCTCACAGTGATGACATATTTTTTACGTTGGCAACTTTTCAAACGGATTATTGTTGATTTTTGAATTAAAAAACCACAAAAACAGGGGGTCAAATCAGCTCATTTTACCGTATTTAACTACTTAAAATGCTCATACAACGGCTAATTATCAAGGGTGTAACGGGTACTGACATATTTCTTTCATGATTGCCCT